>LNFM01001325.1_pt1 | contig 56886 bp, 62 predicted proteins | sample 596031 | NCBI WGS metagenome assembly LNFM01 (sample SAMN04254537, study PRJNA301005) | activated carbon metagenome | isolation source: dual media filters at the Ann Arbor, Michigan drinking water treatment plant | place: USA: Ann Arbor
CGCGCTGGCTGTAGAGCATCTTCGTCCGGCGCTCGATTTCCTCGGGCGGCAGGTCGGTGAGGAGCGAGGCGAAGTCGGCGCCGACCGCCAGGCCGCGCTGTAGCGCCGGGCGCTCGCTCAGATCGTCGAACCAGCGCTTGAAATACTTGAAGTCGCCCAGGTCCTGCTTGTGGAACTTCCAGTTCACCGTCCACGGATAGGCGGCCATGTCGGCGATGGTATAGCTGTCGCCGGCCAGGTAGCGGCGGTCGTAGAGCCGGTTGTTCAGCACGCCGTAGAGCCGGTTGGCTTCGTCGCTGAAACGGCGCACGGCATAGGACAGGTCGCCGTGCTTGTCGCCGGCGCGCAGGAAATGGCCGAACTCGCCCAGCTTGGGGCCCTGGTTGGCCATCTGCCAGAACACCCACTGCACCACGTCGTATTTGGCGCGCAGGTCCTGCGGCCAGAACCGGCCGAATTTTTCCGCCAGATAGAGCAGGATGGCGCCGGATTCGAACACGCTGAGCGGCGCGCCACCGCCGGCGGGCGCGTCGTCGACCAGGGTCGGCATGCGGTGGTTGGGATTGATCGCCAGGAATTCGGGCTTGAACTGGTCGCCGGCGCCGATGTTGCAGGGGATGACGGTGTAGTCGATCCCGGCTTCCTCGAGGAAGATGGTGACCTTCTTGCCGTTCGGCGTCGGCCAGTAGTGGAGATTGATCATGGGTATCCCTCAGCATGAACGGTTTGGCTGGGCGGCGCCGGGAAGCGTAAACCCTGGCCACGCGCTCGGCCAGCGCTGCTTGGCGCCGCACCACGAGTCGGGGTGCTTCAGGCTGCAACATTGGCCGTGGATCAGGTTCATGCCACATTTCTCCCGGATGCCTAGTTGCTGGAATCAGCCTTGAACAAGAGGCGCGTTAGAATCAGTCCGTCCGGAAGGGTGACTATCCCGGCCAAGGTCCGACGTGCCATGGGCGTTGATGGTGGCGGTATCGTGATCATGGAAATGGACGGTAACGATCTTCGCATCAGAACGTTGCGCGAGGGTGTTGCCCGTGCCCAGGCGTTGGACCGTCAGATCGTCGGCGACAGCGCAGACATGTGGTCGGATGAACTGATTGCCGAACGTCGTCGCGAGGCGGCTAAGGAATGACGGGGTGCGGTCCTGCTGCGTCACCTTAAAGAAATTTCGTAGGCGAGCGGCGTTACTGTCGACCTAATCCGCTGACCGCTCTCACACCTTCATCGGCGGAATCCGCCCGGCGGCATGCGCTTCGCTGGCGCGTTTGACGCCGACCAGGCGGCCGTCGCGCTGCATGCGGCGGCTGGCATCCTCCCAGAACGGCAGCCGCGCGGTTTCCTGCTCCCAGTGCACCACCGACGCTTCGCTGCACCAGCGGTGCAGCTCCGGCATCACCTTGCGATGGGCGCCCGAGGACATGAAGGCGCGCATGGCCGTCTCGTCGCGCCAGGCCGATTTGGTCCAGAACGTCATGCCCGCGTCGCGGAACACCTCGACGCCCAGATTGCCGGGGGCGGCGCGGGCCTGGCGGGTGATCTTCACCGAATGCAGCAGGAAGTCCGGCAGGAAACGCCAGGATCTTACACGCAGACGGGTGACGGAGATGAAGGCCATCGTGCTTCCTCAGGGGAGTGGCGGCAAGATATATGCTCCGGGCCTCAGGACACCAGCAATAACGGTACCGGCCCCCGGGTGGTTTCATGGGCCTGCTGCACCTGGATCGAGGCCGTGGCGCCTCGGCCCATCACCAGCAGCCCGGGGCGCAGCGCGGCCAGTTCCGCGGCGAGCGCCGGGCCGCCGGACCGGGAGGCTTGCAGCACCCGCGCCGCCAGGCCGTGCCGGGCGAGCCAGTCCTGCGCCCGGCGGCGCTCGCGGGCGCCGAGGCCGTCCGGGGCCACCACCGCCAGTTCGCGGCCGAACGCCTCGGCCATGTCCCGCGCCACGCCCAGCACGCCGGTGTCGCCCTCGAACAGCGCGACGACGGGGCGGTCGAGGCTGACGCCGTCGCCCAGCAGCAGCACCGAGCAGGCCAGGGCGCCGATGGCCTGGCTGACATGCCGGGCGGTGCGCGAGCAGATGGCGATGAGGTCGCCCCGCAGCGCCTCGTGCGCGGCCACCTGCTCGGTGTGGCCGGTCGCGGTGCGGAACGACCAGTGCACGCCCGCCGCCCGTCGCGCCAGCAGCGTCTCGGCCTGGCGGGCGAGATGCTCCAGCCGGTGGTCCAGCATGGTCCGGTCGATGGTGCGGGTCACGCCGCCCCGGCCGATCACCGTCCCGCCGAACGGCATCGAGACCATGTTGATCATGTCGCTGGTCTTGACGAACAGCGCGACCAGCTCGGCTTCATAGGCGCGGGCCAGCCGGATGGCGGTGTCGATGGACTCGCCGCCCAGCGATTCGGGTTCCAGGGTCAGCAGGATGCGGCTGACGACGCGCCGCTTCCTGCCGCCCTTGCGACCGATGGCGTTTCCGGCGGGGATGGGTGCGCCGGTCATGCGTCGCCTTCCCATCGCGGCGGCTGGCCGAAGCGCTGGCGCGCCCGGGCGAAGCCGTGCAGCCGGTCGGCGACGCGGGCGTTGATGGTGCCCGGCGGGAACACGCCGTTCGCGTCGGCCTTGCCCGCGGCCACGCCGGTCAGGATCTCGATGCCCTGGTCAATGCTGGAGACCGCGTGGATATGGAATTTCTTCGCCTCGACCGCGTCGATCACCCGGTGGTGCAGCATCAGGTGCTTGACGTTGGCGGTCGGGATCAGCACGCCCTGCCTGCCGCTCAACCCGCGCTGGGCGCACAGGTCGAAGAAGCCTTCGATCTTGTAATTGACGCCGCCGATGGCCTGCACCTGGCCGCGCTGGTTGACCGAGCCGGTGACCGCGAAATGCTGGAAGATCGGCGCCTCGGCCAGCGCCGACAGCAGCGCGTACAGCTCGGCCGACGAGGCGCTGTCGCCATCGACGCCGCCATAGGACTGCTCGAACACCAGGCTGGCCGACAGCGACAGCGGCAGGTCCTGGGAATATTGCGCGCCCAGATAGCCCGACAGGATCAGCACGCCCTTGGAGTGTAGCGGGCCGCCCAGCGCCACGGTGCGCTCGATGTCGAGCACGTCGCCGCGGCCCAGCCAGACCCGGGCGGTGATGCGGCTGGGCTTGCCGAACGAGGCGGCGCCGACCGAGTACACCGACAGGCCGTTGATCTGGCCGGTGACGGCGCCCGCCGTGTCGATCAGCATGGTCTGGCGGACGATCTCGGCCTGCATGCGCTCGGAGATGCGGCTGACCCGTCGCCTCCGGGCATCGACGGCGGCGTCCACGTCGGCATCCGTCACCACCTCGCGGCCGAGCTTGCCGGCCAGGTAGTCGGCCTCGCGCATCAGGTCGGTGAGATGTTCCACGTTGGCCGACAGGCGCTCGCTGTCCTCCTCCTCGCGCGACATGTCGTCGATCAGCCGGGCGACCGCCTCGCGGTGGAACGGCTTCAGGTCGTCGCTCCGCGCCCGGGCGGCGATCAGCCGCGCCATCTTCCAGATGGTCTCGGCGTCGCGGACCACGCGCTCGTCGAAGTCGGCCATCACCTTGAACAGGCCGGGAAAATCCGGGTCCCAGGCGTGCAGCGGATAGTAGATGCTGCCCTCGCCCAGCAGGATGATCTTGACCCGCAGCGGAATGGCTTCCGGCTCCAGCATGGTGGTGACCGGCAGGCCCATGGCGCCGAACACAGGCTCGATGCGGATTTCGTTCGCCCGGACCGCGCGCTTCAGCGCCTCCCAGGCCATGGGCTGCATCAGCACCTTGCGGGCGTCGAGCAGCAGATAGCCGCCGTTCGCCCGGTGCAGCGCGCCGGCGCGGATCATGCTGAAGTCGGTCACCAGCGTGCCCATCTCCACCCGCTGCTCGATGCGGCCGATCAGCCGCTCATAGGTGGGCTCGTCCTCGTAGACCACGGGCGACGGCCCGCTCTCCTCGTGCTCGACGATCAGGTTCACCCGGTAGCGGCGGAAGAACGCCTCGGGATCCGGACCTCTCGCCGTCGCCTTGTCGTCCTCGGCCGGCTTCTGGCCCTTCAGGAACAGGTCGACGTTGCCCTTCAGGTCGGCATGGACCCGCTCCAGATAGGTCACCACCGCGTCCAGGTCGGCGAAGCGCTCCCGCATGGCGCGCACCAGCCCGCCGGTCGCGAACTCGGCGGTCTCCCCGTTCACCGCCTCGATGCGCTCGCGGACTTCGCGCAGCACCGCCGGCATCTTCTGCATGGCGGCGCGCAGGCCTTCCTGCAAGGTCCTGATATCCTCCTCGATGCGCTTGCGCTCGTCCTCGGGAAGCTGGTTGAATTTCTCGGGGTCCATCACCTTGCCAGCCTCGAGCGGCGCGAAGCCCATGCCCATGGGCGTGTTCAGCAGGGTGATGTTCTTTCCAGCCGCCTGGGCGCGTAGCTCCTCCAGGGCGGCGTTCTGGCCGCGCTCGACCTCGTCCTGGATGGCCTGGACCGCGTTGCGGTAGTCGTCGCCGGAGAACGCGCCGGTCAGCGCCGCGCGCACGTCGCGCACCAGCTGCTCCATGGCCTTGGCGAAGGCCGCGCCGCGCCCGGCGGGCAGCGACAGCGCATCGGGGCGGCGCTCGTCCTCGAAATTGTAGACATAGGCCCAGTCGCGCTCGGCGGACTGTTTGCCCGCCGCCTGCTCGACCAGGCCGCGCACCAGCCGGTACTTGCCGGTGCCGCGCGGACCGACCGCGAACAGATTGTAGCCCGGCTTGTCCATGCCCAGCGCGAATTCGATGGCCTCGATGGCGCGCTGCTGGCCGATGACGCCGTTGGCTTCGGTGAGCTCGGCGGTGGTCTCGAACCCCAGCGTGCTCGCGTCGCATTGCCCGCACAGCGCGCTGGCGGGCAGCGGCAGATGGACGGGCGCGGCGGTTCCGGCGGGCTTCTTCGGCGGCATGCGCTTTTCTCCCCTGGGGAAAATAGGGCGGCTGGCCTGAAAAGTCTTGATTGAACACGTGGGGATGCGAGAAACGACACGAAGCCAGACCGAGGTTCTATGCCGAAGATATCCAAGCGCAGCGACATTCCCGCGTTCCGCGTCATGGACGTGATGACGGCGGCCGCCGCGCTGGAGGCGCAGGGGCGGCACATCATCCACATGGAGGTGGGCGAGCCGGGCACGCCGACGCCGGCGGCGGTGATCGACGCCGCCGAGCGCACCATGCGCGCGGGACGCGGCGGCTATACGGTGGCGCTGGGCATCACGCCACTGCGCGAGCGCATCGCCCGGCACTATGGCGAGGCCTATGGCGCCGATTTGGACCCGAGGCGGGTGATCGTCACCACCGGCTCGTCGGCGGCATTCACGCTGGCGTTTTCCGCCTGCTTCGACATCGGCGACCGCATGGCCATCGGCCGGCCGTGCTATCCGCCCTACGAGCGGATCATGCGCACGCTGGGCATCGAGGCGGTCGAGCTGCGCACCACGCTTGCCGACAATTTCCAGCCGACGCCGGCGCACATCGCGTTCGTCGACCGGCTCGACGGCCTGCTGGTCGCCAGCCCGTCCAATCCCACCGGCACCATGATCGATGCAGGGCGAATGGCCGCGCTGGGCGCGGCTTGCGAAGAACGCGGCATCAGGCTGATCTCGGACGAGATCTATCACCGCATGGTGTTTGACGGTGACGAAGTGACGGCGCTGTCGTTCAACCCGGACGCGGTGGTGATCAACAGCTTCTCGAAATATTACTGCATGACCGGCTGGCGCATCGGCTGGATGGTGGTGCCCGAGGTGCTGATCCGCCCGGTCGAGCGGCTGGCGCAGAACCTGTTCATCTCGCCGCCGACGGTGGCCCAGCACGCGGCGCTGGCCGCGTTCGACTGCGCCGCCGAACTCGACGCGCGGGTGGCCCAATACAAGGCCAACCGCGACCTGCTACTCGCCGAACTGGCGCCGTTGGGCCTGCGCTTCGCCAACCCGCAGGGCGCGTTCTACCTCTACGCCGACGTGTCCCGCTTCACCAATGACAGCGCCGCCTTCTGCCGCGCCATGCTGGAGGGCGCGGGCGTGGCGACCGTGCCGGGGACGGATTTCGACGAGGTCGACGGCGACCGGTTCATCCGGATGTGCTTCGCCGGCACCGGCGAGGACATGGCGGAAGCGGCGCGGCGGCTGAAGGAGTGGCTGCCGGGGCAGGTTTCATGATATTTTCCAACACTTTACCCGCCATCCCCGCGCACGCGGGGACCCAGCTCTTCGTAGGGCTGGTTGATGCAAGATGGGCCTTACCCAAGAACAGGATTCGTCGTGACCGAGCGGGTTGAGGGGCCACGTGACGGCCCCATCTGGGTTCCCGCGTGCGCGGGAATGGCGGCTCTAGGGTATTGAAAAGAAAACGGCCTCCCGCCCGTAAGCGGGAAGCCGTGTTCCTAAAGGGCCTCTCAGGCGGCGTAGGCCGTGGGCATGTCCGGGGCGCGCATGATGCGCTTCAGCTTTTCGAAGGCGCGCACCTCGATCTGGCGGACGCGCTCGCGCGAGATGCCGTGTTCCTGCGACAGGGCGTCGAGGGTCGGCGGATCGTCGCGCAGCCGGCGGTTGATCAGGATGTGCTGCTCGCGCTGGTCCAGGTGGGTCAGGCAGCGGGTCATCAGCGCCCGGCGCTTGGCCATCTGGTCGTTCTCGATCAGCGAGTCCTCCTGCGAGGCCTCGCCGTCCTCGAGCCAGTCCTGCCACTCGGTGTCGTCCTCGTCGGAGATCGTCACGTTCAGCGACTGGTCGCGGCCGAACAGCCGCTGGTTCATGGAGATCACGTCCTCCTCGCTCACCTGGAGCTGGTGGGCGATAAAGGCGACCTGCTCGGGCGTCAGCGTGTCTTCCTCGATGGCGCGCAAATTGGTCTTCAGTCGGCGCAGGTTGAAGAACAGCTTCTTCTGCGCGCTGGTGGTGCCCAGCTTCACCATGGACCACGACCGCAGGACATATTCCTGGATGGTCGCGCGGATCCACCACAGCGCGTAGGTGGACAGGCGGAAGCCGCGTTCCGGCTCGAACCGGTCGATGGCCTGCATCAGGCCCACATTGCCCTCGGCCACCAGTTCGCCCAGCGGCAGTCCATAGCCCCGGAAGCTCTTGGCGACCTTCACGACAAGGCGAAGATGGCTGCCCACGAGCTGTTCCGCGGCATGGCCGCAGCGGTTCTGCTGCCAGGCCACCGCCAGTTGCTGTTCGGTTTTTGCATCGAGAACCGAGTAGCGCCGCATTTCCTTGAGGAAGCGGCCAAGATTCTCATCCGCGACAAAAGTTGCTCTCGACATCGTCACCCCGATGGATCGTGGAACCTAGGGTTTCGTGCCCTCGTCACGATCGAGAATGGTGCCGGGTACATGAACGCCGCCTGAACATGAACGGTTCCTGGCGCTCAGATTCCACTTCAAGAACACTTGCCGAAGGCCTTGGCCGCCGCGGATTCAGCGGCACCGGAACGGTCCCGGCGGCGGTCGGCCGCGCCTGGCGAAGGTCAGGGCGGGGGCGCGAGTTCCGGCGGCGGCCCGTCGCCACCGGGACCGTCGCCCCGGCGCGGGCCGAACAGCCGGCGCAGATAGCGCTCGCCGCCCTTGGCCAGCTTGACCCGTTCCTCGACGGGGAGCCTGGATGCGGCGTCGACGAAGCTCCGCTGGACGGTCGCCTGGATCGCGTCCTGGCGCCGGCTCACCTCGGCGAAGGCGGCCTCCAGCGCGGCGCGGTCGAACGGCTCCTTCTCCAGCGCGGCGGCGATGTCGTCGCGGGCATCGCGCATGGCGGCGAACTCGCGCCGCAGCGTGGCGCGGTGCTCGCCCACCGCCTCGCGCAGCACCGTACGCGATTCCGGCGCCAGATGCCGCTCCAGGCGGCCCAGGTGGACATCCGGCCCGTGGTGCCGGTCACGGTGGCCGGGATGGAAGAACAGCAGGGCGGCCAGCAGGCCGTTGACGGCCAGCGACAGGCCCAAGCCGCCCAGCAGCCATTTCTCGGAACGGGTCATAGTCCTGTCTCCCCATCGCCTGATCCGGCGTCGATGCCGTCGCCGAACACATAGTCGCTGATGTTCACCGCCTCGCCGTCCGCCGCCATGGACCGGGCGGGCTGGAACAGGCTGGTGGTGCCGACGTAGAAGCCCAGCAGCGCCGCCGCCGCCAGCCCGGCGAAACGCGGCAGCACCGCCGGGACGCCGAACCGCCAGCCGCCGGCGGCGCGCTCCTGCCGCGCGGTGCGCGGAATCGCCAGGATGTTGCCGATCAGCGCGGCGCGGGGCACGGCCTCGGCTGCGCCGGCCAGCAGCGCGTCGAACGCTGCCTCGTCGGCCCGCAGCAGCCGGGCGTCTGCCGAGGACGCCAGCAGCGCCTCGGCGGCCTCACGCCGGTCGTCCGGCCAGCGCGCGGGATCGGCGCCCCAGGCCTCCAGCAGCTCTCTGAATGCGTCCATGCTCATGCTCATGGCGTGACCCCCGTCAGCGCGTGCCTCAGATGCCCAAGGCGCTGCCTCAGCGCGGCGCGGCCGCGGGTCAGCAGGCTTTCCAAGGCCTTGATGTCCACCTGCAGCACGTCGGCCGCCTCCTTGTTGCTCAGCCCCTGCAGGTAGCACAGGCTGACCGCCTCGCGCTGCCGCTCGGGCAGTTGGGCGAGCGCGCCGTCGATCTGCCGGCTCACCTGCCGGTCCTGGATGTCCGCGTCGGCGTCCTGGCGCCCGTCCGCCAGGTCGCCCGCGTCTTCGATCGGCACCGTCCGTCCGTGCCGCTTGCGCTGCCGGTCGATGCACAGGTTCAGCACCACCCGGTAGAACCAGGTGGTGAACCGCGCGCCGCCCGGCTGCCAGTTGGGCGCGCCGCGCCACAGCTTCAGGAACGCCTCCTGCATCACCTCCTCGCCCTCGTCCCGGTCGCCCAGCAGCCGCGTGGCGAAGCCCAGGTTGCGGGACAGGTGGCGCTCGACCAGGATGCGGTACGCCGGCTCGTCGCCCCGACCGACGCGCTGCATCAGCGCCTCGTCCGACAGGATGTTCAGGGCTTCGGCGTCGGCGGCGCCGGCGGGCGGGGAGCCGCGCATGCTGTCCATGGCCAAACCGGTCGTCTCCCAGGACGGTTTCACGCAGTTTATCCGATCGCCAATCGTTGCCCTAAGCCCTGTTCTTGGCTATTAAACGAAGGCCTGCGGGAAACCCTTCGGCACCGATGACCATATTCCGGTATGGGCTTCCGGACGGGACCGCGGCACGGGGAATTCGAAGTGAAAAGTTACAAGGGAGAGGTGGGCTGATGGGCCTGACCGTTGCCATTGTCGGGTCGGGACCCGGCGGGTTCTATTCGGCCGCCGCGCTGATCAAGGATATCCCGGACTGCAAGGTCGACGTCATCGACCGCCTGCCGACGCCCTTCGGGCTGATCCGCGCGGGCGTGGCGCCCGACCACCAGAGCAGCAAGAAGATCGCCAAGATCTTCGAGCGCACGGCGCAGTCGCCGCAGGTGCGCTTCCTCGGCAACGTCGAAGTGCCGCGCGACGTCTCCATCGCCGAGCTGCGCGGCCTCTACGACGCCGTGGTGCTGGCGACCGGCGCGCCGCGTGACCGGCGCATGGGCATCCCCGGCGAGGATCTGGCCGGCGTCTACGGTTCGTCCGAGTTCGTCGGCTGGTACAACGCCCATCCGGACTTCCGCGAGCTGTCGCCCGACCTGGGGACCGGCACCGCCGTGGTGATCGGCGCCGGCAACGTGGCGCTCGACGTGGCCCGGCTGCTCGCCAAGACCGGCGTCGAAGTGCGCGCCACCGACATGGCCCATTACGCCGCCGACGCCATCGATGTTTCGCCCGTAAAGGATATCTACGTGTTCGCCCGCCGAGGCCCGCTGCAGGCCGCCTTCACCCACAAGGAGGTGAAGGAGTTCGGCGAGCTGGAGAACGCGGTGACCCTGGTCGATCCGGCGGTGCTGCCGGGCGCCGACGTGGCGCTCGAGGACAAGGGCCGCGGCAGCCAGGAAAAGAACGTGGGCTATCTGCGCGACTACGCGCTGAACAAGGGCGACGAGAAGCCGGTGCGCATCCACCTGCGGTTCTACGCCATGCCTGTCGAGGTGCTGGGCGCGGACGGCAAGGTGTCGGCCATCCGCATGGAGCACACCAGGCTCGACGACGGCGGCCGCGTGGTGCCGACCGGCGAGACCTTCGAGGTGCCGTGCAACATCGTCGTCGCCTGCATCGGCACCCAGTCGACGCCGCTCGACAATGTGGCCTATGACGAGCGCAACCAGCGCTTCCAGAACCAGGACGGCAAGATCGAGGACGGCCTCTACGTGGCCGGCTGGGCCAAGCGCGGCCCCAGCGGCACCATCGCCACCAACTTCCCCGACGGCAGCCAGGTGGCCGAATACGCCAAGGCGCTGACGCCCGACGCCTTCAAGCAGGGCCCTGCCGGCCTCGACCAGCTGCTGTCCGACCGCAAGGTGCGGGTGGTGACCTTCGAGGACTGGAAGCGCATCGAGGCCGCCGAGGAAGCGGGCGCGTCCCACGGCGCGCCGCGGCGCAAGTTCACCACCATCCCGGAGATGATCCGCACGCTGGGCTGACGGCCTGGTTTCTCGCGGGGAGGTTTTGATGGGGCAGAACGTCTCCGAAAACCCGATCAGGCCGCTCGGCGTCGGCGAGGTCGTGTTGCGCGTCGCCGACCTGGAGCGGTCGATCGCGTTCTACCGCGACGTGCTGGGCTTCCCCCTGATCCGCGTCATCGACGATGCTATCGCTTTCCTGCGGGTGGCCGACGGCGTCCAGGGGCATACACAGATCATCGGCCTGTTCAGCCGCGACTGGCCGTCGAACCGCGAGGGCAAGACCTGGGGCGGCAGCGATCCCAGCCAGTCGACCCTGCACCATTTCGCCATCGAGATATCGCTCGCTGGCTTTGACGGGGTTCTCGCCTATCTCGACCAGAAGGGCCTAAACCCGAATACGCAGACACACCCGTGGATTGGCTGGCGGTCGATCTATGTATCTGATCCAGATGACCATACGGTCGAGTTCGTCTGCTACGACCGATCCATCCTTGCCGGATAAGCCATTTTGGCCGCGCTATCACAGCGCGGCGTCCCACTTCGGAGATCATGTGGTCCACTCATCCGTTTACTGGGTCGACGGCCTGGCATCAGGGCGTCTTGCCATCATGGCGCGCCCGCGCGCCGGAGACTGGCTGGCCGACGAGATTGCTCATTGGTGTCTTGACGGGATCGGAACGGTCGTCAGCCTGCTCGAGTCTCATGAGATCAGCGATCTGGAGCTTTTCGAAGAGGCCGCGCTCTGCCGGGCCAACGGCATGAGTTTTCTAGAGTTTTCGATCCCTGACCGTGGTGTGCCCGATTCCGGAGTGCGCTTCGATGCGTTGGTTGCGGAACTCGCGACCAGTGGCAGCGGAGGTGGTGCCGTCGCCGTTCATTGTCGGGCCGGCATCGGGCGTTCGTCGCTGGTCGCCGCCTGTGTCTTGATCGAGATGGGATTCCGCGCTGGGGACGCGCTCGGGATGCTGGAGGCCGCCCCGGGGAGTACGTGTGCCTGACACGGACGAACAGCGTCGTTGGGTCGAGGCGTTCGATGATCGATGACGCGCGACGGCGGTAGCTACCGAATGTGATTTGCCGCCTTCCGGCGCGCGCCTTACCCTGACGGGAAAGGTGCGGCGGTCTTGTAGGGGGCTTCATGCGCTATGCCGTTATTCTCGCGGTCGCCGCCGGCATTCTCGCCGGCTGTTCCGATTCAAGGCCGGATGGCGACGAACTCCACGTCATGAAGAGCGCCGGCAAGTGCGGCTATATCGACCGCGACGGCAAGTGGGTGATCCAGCCGCTGTTCGACAAGGCCTGGGTCTTCGATGGCAAGGACATGGCGCCGGCGCAGACCGAGTTCGGCTGGGGTTTCATCGGTACCGACGGGCAATGGGTGATCACGCCGCGCTTCGAGGCGGTGAGGAAGTTCTCCGAGGACGCGGACCTGGCCGCCGCGCGCAAGGACAACAAGTTCGGCTATATCGACCGCAAGGGCGAGTGGGCGATCCAGCCTCAATTCGACCTCGCCATCCCGTTCGGCGCCAACGGCCTGGCGGCGGTGATCCAGGCCGGCGCCTGGGGTCTCATCGGCGCGGACGGCAAGCTGGTGGTGACTCCCCAGTTCGACGACGTGGTGTTCGATCTCAGCGGCGACCTGATCGGGGCCGGCAAGGACGGCGTCTACGGCCTGATCGACAAAACCGGCAAATGGGTCGTCGCAGCCGCGTTCGAGGACCTCAGGGGTTTCGAAGGCAACAAGGTGGCGCCCGCCATGACCGGCCTCTGGGGGCTGATCGACGCCAAGGGCCAATGGGTGGCGCCGCCGCAGTTCGATGACCTGTTTTCGGTCAAGGGGTTCATCCAGGCCCAGCTTGGCGGCAAGTGGGGCATCGTCGACGAAGAGGGCAAGTGGCTCGCCGAACCCGGCTTCGACGATCTCTACGCTCCGGAAGGGGGCGGCCTGGCCGGCGCGCGGTTGGGTGACAAATGGGGCTTCGTCGACGGCAAGGGCCAATGGAAGATCGACCCCCAGTTCGACCAGGTGCTGGGCTTCGGCAAATCCGGGGTCGCCGCGGTGCGCGTCGGCAAGAGCTGGGGCCTGGTCGGCCAGGACGGTAAGTGGCTGGTGAACCCGCAATTCGAGGGCGCGTCGCAAAGCTGCAGCTGAGGTAACCTTTGCTGCGCATGGGCGTTAACGGTTTCCGGAAGACTTCTGGAACCGTTGAGGCCGCTCCATGCGCTACATGCTGATTGCCGTCGCCGTCGTTCTCGTCCTGATCGTCGGCGCCATCATCATCGACAAGGACCATGCGCCGCGCGCATCGCGCGACGGTTCGCTCATCGTCCGCGCCGACGGTCTGTGCGGCATGATCGACAAGAACGGCAAGTGGGTGCTCAACCCCCAGTTCGACGCGCTCTGGCCTTTTGAGAACGGCCTTGCCGTGGCCCGCCAGGGCGAGCGCTGGGGCTATGTGGACAAGGCGGGCAAGTGGGCGATCCAGCCCGGTTTCACCGCCGCCTACCTGTTCGCCGACAACGGCCTGGCGCCGGTCGAGACCGAGGACGGCGCCGGTTACATCGACAAGAAGGGGGAATGGGCGCTCAAGCCGACCTTCGAAGCCACCGGCGACTTCGCCGACAACGGCCTGGCGGCTGCCATGCAGGCCGGCCTGTGGGGCTATCTCGACAAGACCGGCAAGTGGCTGATCAATCCCCAGTTCACCGAAGCCAACATGTTCGACGACGGCCGCGCCGCCGTCCAGCAGGGCGACCGCTGGGGCTATATCGGCAAGGACGGCAAGTGGCTGGTGAACCCCCAATTCTCCTCGGCCGGCCGTTATGGCGACGACGATCTGGCGCTGGCCGGCTTCGAGGGCCGTTACGGCTTCATCGACGGGAAGGGCGTGTGGGCGGTCAATCCCGAGTTCGACCAGGCCGGCGAAGAGTTCGACGACGGCTTGGCCCCGGCCGCGCAGGGCGGCCGCTGGGGCTTCATCGGCACGGACGGCAAGTGGGCGATCAATCCCCAGTTCCAGTATGCCGGCGCGTTCGAGGACGGCCTCGCGCCCGCGGCGCAAAACGCGCGCTGGGGCTTCATCGACAAGAAAGGCCGCTGGGTGATCGACCCGCGGTTCGACGACGCAGGCTCTTTTGACGACGGGCTGGCGCTGGCCAAATTCGGCAGCAAATGGGGCTACGTGAACAAGAAGGGCAAGTGGGTGATCAATCCCCAGTTCGAAGGCGCCGCCCGCGACTGCGCCCGGTAAACATCGTCATCCAAACAAAAAGAAGGGGCGCCGCGGGGCGCCCCTTCGCGTTTCCGGGGCCCGCAGGCCTCAGCCGACGGTCCAGGTGCTGCCGGCGAACAGCAGCTCCTTCATGTCGGCGTTCGGCTTGGCGGCCTTGGCCTTCTCGACCTGCCGGGCGACGCCGCCGTCGTAGGTCTCGACCGGATTGCAGTAGATCACGCCGACGACGACCGGCGCGCCCGGGCCGTCCAGGGTGACCAGCATCTGCGCCAGCAGCGCGTCGGTCTCGTCATGCACCAGGATGTCGTCCTCGGTGATGCCGTTCTCGCCGATGGTGACGATCTCGATCGCCACCTTGTCGCGGTTGAGGCGCAGGCCCTTCTCGCTGTTGGCGCCGAAGACCAGCCTGTGGCCGTGCTCGGCGCGGAGCTGGCGTTCGGGGGCCGCCTTCTTGTCGGTGAAGTCGGCGAACACCGCGTCGTTGAACACGATGCAGTTCTGGTAGATCTCGACGAACGAGGCGCCGCGGTGACCGTGGGCGCGCTTCAGGATATCCGGCATGTGCTTCTGGTCGGTGTCGACGGTGCGGGCGACGAAGCGCGCGCCGGCGGCCAGGGCGAAGTTGCAGGGGTTCAGGTTGCGCTCGATCGAACCGCCCGGGCTCGACGGCGACCGGGTGCCGGGCCGTGACGTGGGCGAGTACTGGCCCTTGGTCAGGCCGTAGATCTCGTTGTTGAACAGCAGGATCTGGATGTCGACGTTGCGGCGCAGCACGTGCAGCAGATGGTTGCCGCCGATCGACAGGCCGTCGCCGTCGCCGGTCACCATCCAGACGTCGAGCCTGGGGTTCGCCAGCTTGATGCCGGTAGCGAACGCCGGGGCGCGGCCGTGGATGGTGTGGAAGCCGTAGGTGGCCATGTAGTACGGGAAGCGCGACGAGCAGCCGATGCCCGAGACGAACACGGTGTTGGCCGGATCGGCTTCGAGGTCGGCCAGCGTCTTCTGCACCGACTTCAGGATGGCGTAGTCGCCACAGCCGGGGCACCAGCGCACTTCCTGGTCGGTGGCGTAGTCCTTGGCGGTCAGCTTCTGCGGCGAGAGTTCGTTCATGTTGGTTCTCCTCAGCCCACCGTCTCGGCGATGACCTGGTTCAGGTGGCTCACCTTGAAGGGCTGGCCGTTGACCTGGTTCAGGCGAACCGCGTCGACCAGGTAGTTATCGCGCAGCACGGTGGCGAACTGGCCCTTGTTCATCTCGGGCACCAGCACCTTGCCGAAGCCCTTCAGCAGCTCGCCCAGGTTCTTCGGCAGCGGCCACATGTAGCGCACATGGATCTGCGATACCTTCAGGCCCTTGGCCCGGGACTGCTCGACGGCGCGGTAGATCGGACCGAAGGTCGAGCCCCAGCCGACCACGACCAGGTCGCCGGCGGCGTCGCCCTGGGTGATCTCCTGCAACGGGATGTCGTCGGCGATGCCCAGGATCTTGTTCCAGCGCGTGTCGGTCATCAGCTGGTGATTGTCCGCCGCGTAGGAGATGTTGCCGGTGACGAAGTCCTTCTCGATGCCGCCGATGCGATGCTCGGTGCCGGGGTTGCCCGGGATCGCCCAGTTGCGGGCCAGCGTCTTGGGGTCGCGCGTGAACGGGCTGAAATTCTCGGCGTTGGTCTCAAACTGGACCGGGAACGGCTCCAGGCCGTCGAAGTCCGGCACCGGCCACGGCTCGGCCGCGTTGGCCAGGTAGCCGTCGGTCAGCAGGATCACCGGGGTCATGTATTTGACGGCGATGCGCACCGCCTCGATGGCGACCTCGAAACAGTCGCCCGGGGTCGAGGAGGCGATGACCGGCAGCGGCGCGTCGCCGTTGCGGCCGTAGATCGCCTGGTACAGGTCCGACTGCTCGGTCTTGGTCGGCAGGCCGGTCGAGGGACCGCCGCGCTGCGAATTGACGATGACCAGCGGCAGCTCGGTGGTGATGGCCAGGCCCATGGCCTCGCCCTTCAGCGCGATGCCGGGACCCGACGACGAGGTGACGCCCAGCGAGCCGGCGAAGGACGCGCCGATGGCCGAGCAGATGGCGGCGATCTCGTCTTCCGCCTGGAAGGTGACGACGCCGTGCTCCTTCAGCCGCGCCAGCTGGTGCAGCAGGGTGGAGGCGGGCGTGATCGGGTACGAGCCGAACATGATGTCGAGCCCGGCCAGCTTGCCGCCGGCGACCAGGCCCAGCGCCAGCGATTCCGCGCCGGTGATGGTCCGGTAGACGCCGGGCGCCACATCGGCGCGGCCGACCGTGAAATGGCTCAGGTCGCCCGCCAGTTCGGCGGTCTCGCCGAAGGCGTGGCCGGCGTTGACGGCGGCGATGTTGGCGTCGGCGAGCTGCTGCGACTTGGCGAACTTGCCCCTCAGCCAGTCGACGACCGACTGCCGCTGGCGGCCATACATCCACAGCATCAGGCCAAGCGTCCACATGTTCTTGCAGCGCATGGCCTCCTTGTTGGAGAGGCCGAATTCCTTGACCGATTCCATCGTCATCCGGGAGATGTCGAGCCGGATGACCTGGTACGGCGCCACGGTGCCGTCCTCGAGCGGGTTCGAGGTGTAGCCGGCCTTGGCCAGCGTCCGGTCGTTGAACGAACCGGTATCGACCACCAGGGTGCCGCCGGTCTTCAGCGCGTCCAGGTTGGTCATCAGCGCCGCCGGGTTCATGGCGACGAGCACGTCGGGCTGGTCGCCCGCGGTCAGCACGCGGCGCGCGCCGAAATTGATCTGGTAGGCCGACACGCCGAAGGTGGTGCCCGTCGGCGCCCGGATTTCCGCGGGGAAATCGGGGAAGGTCGCCAGGTCGGTGCCCATCAGCGCCGTCGAGTGGGTGAACTGCGTGCCCGTCAACTGCATGCCGTCGCCGGAATCGCCGGCGAAACGGATGACGACGGATTCAAGGCTCGCGGGGACGTGTTCGTCCGCGCTCGCGGTCGGCTTTTGAGCGAGATTGGTTGCCATCTTCTCCCAGCCCCATCCTTTCGGGGTCGAATTTTCGGCAGTCGTGCTTAAATGCGCGCTGTCACACGGCTTACATACTACCACGCGCACCCTGCGGCAAGGCGAACAATAGCGGTTGAGCCTGCACGCATGACTGTCGAGGTATCTAGTGTCAGGCGTTGGATGAATCAACGAAAATGTAAAATATATTTTTATACACACCGCAGGTGTATTATTGTGCGCCGCCCGATTGTTTCCTTAGCGAGCGCAGCAATCCGGCCGCAGCGGTCTCGATCAGCTCCAGCACTTTGTCGAACCCGCCGGTCATGTAGGGATCGGGTACTTCGTCGGCGCCGGCACCCGGCGCGTAGCGCAGGAACAGCGCCGGAATCGTGCCGCCCGGCACCGCCATCCGCTGCAATGCGGCAAGGTTATGGCGGTCCATGACGAGGATATGGTCGAAGGTTTGGAAGTCGGTTTCGTCCACCTGGCGCGCACGGAGGCCGGCGATGTCGATTCCACGCTTGGCCACCGTCGCGATGGCGCGGCGGTCCGGCGGCGCGCCCACATGCCAGTCGCCGGTGCCGGCGGAGTCGACGCGGATGGCGTCCCGCAGACCAGCCTCCGCCGCCATCTTCCGGAACACGCCTTCCGCCATGGGCGACCGGCAGATGTTGCCCAGGCAGACGAACAGCACGCTGGTGGGCTGCATGGCGGACTACAGCTTCACCGCCATGGTCAGGCCGTCGCCGATGGAGACGAGCACGCTGTACACCCGTGAATCGTCCCTGATCTTCTCGTTCAGGACGCGGATGGCGACGGTGCTCTCGTCCTGCCTGTCCGGATCGGCGACGCTGCCACCCCACAGCACGTTGTCAATCAACACCACGCCACCCGGCCGCAGCAGGGTCAGGCTGTATTCGTAGTAGCCGTCATATTCCTTCTTGTCGCCGTCGAGGAAGGTCATGTCGAAAGTGCCGGCCTCGGGACCCGCTGCCAGCGCCGCCATGGTCTCGAGCGCGGGCGCGAGGCGCAGGTCCACCTTGTGGGCGACGCCCGCCTCGGCCCAGTAGCGTTTGCCGACGGCGGTCCATTCCTCGCTGATGTCGCAGGCCACCACCCTGCCGTCGCCGGGCAGCGCCTGGGCGACCACCAGGGCGCTGTAGCCGGTGAAGGTGCCGACCTCCAGGTACTTCCGCGCGCCCATCAGCCTGACCAGCACCTGCATGAAGCGGCCCTGGTCGCGGGAAATCTGCATGCCGGCCCACTGGCCTGTGGTCTTGGTCGTCTCGTCGCGCAGCCGGTCGAGCAGCGGCTCGGGCGCCAGCGTCGCGTTCAGCAGATAGTCGTACAGCGCATCATTGAGAAAACTGCCTCTGGACATATCTCATCTCCATCCGGTCATATCGGGGTGAACAAGAGGGGCTGCGACATGGCGAAACTGGAAGGACCCAACCGCGCGGCGGCGCTGGCCGCGCTCGACGGCTGGTCCGAAGTACCGGGCCGCAACGCTATCACCAAAAGCTACAAGTTCAACGACTTCAACGAGGCCTTCGCGTTCATGACGCGGGTGGCGCTGGCCGCCGAGAAGGCCGACCACCATCCGGAATGGTTCAACGTCTACAACCGCGTCGAGGTCACGCTGTCGACCCATGACGCCGGCGGCGTGAGCAAGAAGGACATCGCGCTGGCCACGTTCATGGATGGGGCGGCGGGGTAAAACGTCGGCGCGGGAAGACCTTTGACCTGCTTGCCTTATCCTGTGTGTCTTTGCGAGCGAAGCGCGGCAACCCAGCCGTGCCGTTGACGGCTGTGTGGTGGAAGCGCTGGGTTGCCGCGCTTCGCTCGCAAAATCACTCGGAGGTTGTTCAATACAGCCGGCGGACACATGGCGCGTAGCCAAGAAAAACGGGCCGCGAAGGCCCGTTTCCCACCCTACGCGGACCAGCTCACTTCGGCGCCATGCGCAGGGCGCCGTCGAGGCGGATGGTCTCGCCGTTCAGCATCACGTTGTCGAAGATGAACATGGCGGTCTTGGCGTACTCGCTCGGCTCGCCCAGGCGCGGCGGGAACGGCACCGACTGGCCCAGCGCGTCCTGCACGGCCTGCGGCAGGCCCTTCAGCATGGGGGTGATGAACAGGCCCGGCGCGATGGTGCAGCAGCGGACGCCGTCGCGCGCCAGGTCGCGGGCCACGGTCAGCGTCATCGACACCACGCCGCCCTTCGACGAGGCATAGGCGACCTGGCCGATCTGGCCCTCATAGGCCGCCACCGACGCGGTGTTGAGGATCACGCCGCGCTCGCCGTCGGCCAGCGGGTCCATGGCGCACATGCGCACGGCAGCGAGGCGGATGCAGTTGAAGGTGCCGATCAGATTGACGTTGATCACCTTGGTGAAGACCGCCAGCGAATGGGGCTCGCCCTTCGACACGGTGCGGCCGGCGTCGGCGACGCCGGCGCAGTTGACCAGGATGCGGGCGTCCTGGCCGTGGGCGGCCTTGCCCTTGTCGAGGCCGGCGATGACGCTGTCCTCGCTGGTCACGTCGACCCTGGCGAAGACGCAGCCCATTTCCTTCGCGGCGGCTTCGCCCGTGGTCTCGTTGACGTCGAAGATGGTGACTTTGGCGCCCTTGGCCAGCAGCGCTTCTGCGGTGGCCCGGCCCAGGCCGGATGCGCCGCCGGTGATCACGGCGGCAACCCCGTTCACATCCATTCTCTCGTCCTTCGTTTCTGGTTCTTGTTTCGTGTTCGGCGGGCCGATTTAGCACAGCGGTTTCACGAAGTCGAGGACACGACGGGCGGTTTTCCCGCCTTTGCCAGCTGGCGCTCGCGGCGGGTGATGTAGAAGGTCGAGCCGATCAGGATCAGCGCGCCGGCGCCGGTCCAGATATCGGGATATTCGGCGAACAGCAGCAGCCCGGCGGCGGTGGAGAACAGCAGCCGCGTGTATTCGAACGGCGCCATGGCCGAGGCCTCGGCCAGCTTGTAGCCGCGTACCACGCAGGTCTGCAGCAGCGTGGCCACGATGGCGATCGCGACCAGCAGCCCCACCTCGCGCAGGTCGGGCGTCTCCCAGTTGAGCGCGGCGGGCACGGCGAGCACCACCGTCTGCGCCAGCACCGCATAGAACACCAGCGTCTCGGTGCGGTCGGTGCGGGTGAGGATGCGGACCAGCACGATGTTGACGGCGGCAAGCCCCGCCGCGGCGAGGGCGATCAGCGCCGCGGGGTCCATGCCGGGTCCGGGCCGCATGACGATCAGCACGCCGGCGAAGCCGACGAGCGTCGCGGTGGTCCGGTACCAGCGCAGCCGCTCGGACAGGAACAGGGCCGCCAGCACCAGCACGAACAGCGGCCGCGAGAACAGGATCGAGGTCACCTGCGCCAGCGGCAGATGGACGAAGGCATAGAAGGCGGCCAGCAGGATCAGCCCGGAGCTGACGGCGCGCAGCAGCTGCAGCACCGGCCGGTGGGTCCTGAAGCCGCCCAGGCCGACCCGCCACATGAACGGCAGCACGATCACCAGCCCGAACAGGCCGCGGAAGAAGGCGATGACGGTCGGCGGCAGGGTTTCACCGGTCAGCTTGACCAGGATCATCAGCACCGTGTTGAGCACGGCCGCCGCCACGATCCACACCGCGCCGCGCAGATTGTCGCGGGCCTGCTCGGGCCTTTCGGGCGGCAGCGCCACTAAGCCGCCGGCTCCGGAACCGCTCGGGCCGCCGCCCTGCCGCCGGCCTCGCGCCGGGCGATGTAGACGACGCTGATCAGGATCAGGCCGGCCCCCGCCAGCGTGAACAGGTCGGGCGTCTCGCCGAACAGCGCCACCCCCAGAATGGTGACGAACACCAGCCGCAGGAAATCGAGCGGCAGCACCGCGCCGGCGTCGGCCATGGACAGGGCTTTCGCCAGGAACCACTGGGCGATGCTGGAGACCGTGCCGATGATCGCCATCACGCCCGCGTCGTGCCAGGTCAATGGCTGCCAGTACCACAGCGCCAGCAGCAGCGCGATCGGCAGGCACAGGGTGTTGCCGTAGAGGATGATGACCTGGGTCGGCTCGGTGTCCGACAGCTTCTTGACGCACAGCAGCGAGCCCGCCATGGCCACGGCGCCCATCAGTGCCGCGAGGATGCCGATATGGATGTCCTCGAATCCGGGGCGGACGACCACCAGCATGCCGAGGAAGCCGATCAGCACGGCGACGATGCGCCGCCGGTGCAGCGTCTCGCCCAGCAGCACCGCCGCGCCGATGGTGGCGAACAGCGGCGCGGAGTAATTCACCGCCATGCTCTGCGCCAGCGGCACATGGGCGATGGAATAGAAGATGCCGACCATGGCGACCAGGCTGCAGGTGCTGCGCAGGAAATGCAGCGGCAGCCGCCGGGTTTTAAGCGGCGCGACGCCCGATTTCAGGAACAGCGGAAACAGCACGACCGCGCCGAACAGCGACCGCCAGAACACCATGTAGATCGGATGCATGGTCTCGGCGCCCCAGCGCAGCAGCGCCCACAGCACCGAAATGGTGGCGCTGGCGCAGATCATCAGCAGGACGGCCTGGACCGTCCTTGATGGGGCGGCGATTTTCAGCATGCGCGCAGGTTATGCCGGAAGGGACGCGGTGTGAAGAGTCGGGTTGGCATCAGCAGACCCACGATGCTAAATCTTTCTCTATGGTTTTGGGGTTCAAAGGTCCGGAAGATTTTACGCCAGTTATCGGTTGGGAGCTTTATCAAGTTACCCTCGATAAGTGGCACGTCATGTTTTTCTTCGAGAATGGATGGCGGCTTCTAAACGTAGCTCACAGCTTTTCACACCGATCTCGGAACGGCAGCGTAAGTTATACATATGAGTTGTATGGCCCACGTAAGCGGCTCGAACTCGATCGTCTTCTGCGACGCGCGGTTGTCGAAATCGCCGTTCCGGCATCTGATCGATTGTGTCTGATATTTGATAATGGTGATGAATTAACGGTCCATGACAGCCCGGATATGTGCTCTTGGTGGTTCATGCCAATCAGTAATCCTGATGCACCCAGTTCGTTCGAAACATGGGCAAAGTGGGACGCCGATCCCGGGGATGCTTGATCGCGGAATGACCGCGATTTGCGCGCTCGAACGACAGCATGTATAAGCCGCGCCAATCCGGCGGATTGGAGCACGTATGCGCGGGTTTTTCGGCATCGGGGTCGAGAGCGGCGACAAATCGGGCAATCTGGGAAACCTGATGCGCACGGGTTCGGCGCCAACTTCCTGTTCACGGCCGACCGCGCCGCCGATTATCGCACTCCTGCAATCCGAAGCATTTCGTATAGCGTAACTTGACGCCGAACACATAATGGCCTAGCTTAAGCCATGCGGATCAGAAACATTCTCCACAAGGGACTTCGACGCTTCGTCGAACACGATGATTCCAGCGGCCTTCAGTCTGCCGTCGTCGAGAAAGTCCGCCGCATGGTCTCCTTCCTCCAGGACATGGAGCGCGAGGAGGAACTACGGACGGTCCCAAGCTGGAAGGCGCATATGCTGACCGGCGACCGCAAGGGGACGTGGAGTCTGTTCGTCACGAAGAACTGGCGCATGACGTTCCGGATCGATGCGAAGGAGATCGAGATCATCGACCTCGACTATGAAGATTACCATTAGGAGCCGGCCATGAACGCGATCGCAGGTATCCGACTGAAAAACCCCGCTCATCCCGGCGGTTTCATCCGGCACGAGATCGTCGAGCCGCTGGGGCTGTCGGTGACGGCGGCGGCGGCTGTGCTGGGGGTGACGCGGGCGACGCTCTCGACCCTGCTCAACGAACGCTCCCATCTGTCCCCGGAAATGGCGCTGCGGCTGGAAAAGGCGTTCGGCGTATCGATGGATACGCTCATGCGCATGCAGAACAGCTACGATATTGCCCAGGCCCGCAAGCGCGAGGGAGAGATCGATGTCGTGCGCTTCGAGGGCGGGACGCGGACACCAGCCTGACGGCTTGCGGCAAGGCGAGGGGCCGGATTTGCGAACTCGGCCCGCTCCCTGTATAAGCCGCGCCAAACCGGCCTTTCTGGTCATGGACGGAGCGCATGCGCGGGTTTTTCGGCATCGGGGTCGAGAGCGGCGACAAGTCGGGCAATCTGGGCAACCTGATGCGCACGGCGCACGGGTTCGGCGCCAGCTTCCTGTTCACGGTCGGCCGCGACTACAACAAGGACGACACCTTCTCGGACACCAGCCGGACCGACCGGGAAGTGCCGCTGTACCGGTTCGACAGCGTCGAGACCATCATGCTGCCGGCGCGCTGCGTGCTGGTGGGCGTCGAGCTCACCGAGGACGCCGTCGACCTGCCCAGCTTCGCCCATCCGCGCCAGGCCGCCTATGTGCTGGGGCGCGAGCGCGGCTCGCTGACGCCGGAGATCCTGGCGCGCTGCGCGCACGTCATCCGCATCCCGACCAGCTTCTGCCTCAACCAGGCGACGGCGGGCGCGGTGGTGATGTATGACCGGGTGCGCACACTCGGGCGCTGGCCGGTGCGGCCGGTGACGCCGCGCGGCGAGCCGATCCCGATGCTTGAGCATCGCTACGGCGACCCTATCTCTCGTTTGAAATCGTAACGGAACTGCAGGCTTACGGTGGATGTCGTGGAAAAAACCGGCGGTGCTTTGTATGGTAGGGCGATGAGACTCATTCCGCTTCTGGCCGGGTTCGCGGCCTTCGCCATCGCCGCGCCCGCGCTCGCGGCGCCCAAGCTGCTGGGTACGTTCACCGATTGGGACGCCTTCACCACCGGATCGGGCAACGCCAAGGCGTGCTGGGTCATCACCGTGCCCAAGCGCACCAAGCCCAAGGAAGTGGACCACACCGGCGTGTTCTTCATGGTGTCGCAGAAGCCCGGCAAGAAGATCGCCGACGAGGTGCGCCTGGGCGTGCGCTACGATCTCAAGGCGGGCAGCGACGGCACCGCGATCATGGGCGGCTTCAAGGAGCCGCTGTTCAATTCCGGCAAGGACGCCTGGGCCTATGACGCCGCGTCCGACAAGCGCATCGTCGCCACCATGAAGGGCGCGGCGCTGCTGACCGTCAAACAGCGGGCGGCGAACGGCGACGGCACCGAATACGACTTCTCGCTGTCGGGCTTCTCCGCCGCCATGGACGCGGCCAACAAGGCGTGCGGCTCATGAACATGCTGCGCGCGCTGAAGCCGGAAACCTCCGGCAAGACCAATCTCTGCGGCCTGTCGCGCGCCGAGCTGCGCGCCGCGCTGATCGAGAACGGCGTCGCCGAGGGCAAGGCGAAGATGCGCGCCCAGCAGCTCTGGCACTGGATCTACAACCGGGGCGCCACCTCGTTCGACGTCATGACCAACGTGTCGAAGGACATGCAGGCCATGCTGGACGGTCAGTTCGAAATCCGCCGTCCCGAGGTTGCGGTCGCCCAGCTTTCCGAGGACGGCACGCGCAAATGGCTGATCCGGCTTGACGACGGCAATGAGGTCGAGACCGTGTTCATTCCCGAGGACGACCGCGGCACGCTGTGCGTCTCGTCCCAGGTCGGCTGCACGCTGACCTGCAAGTTCTGCCACACCGGCACCCAGCGGATGGTGCGCAACCTGACCGCCGCCGAGATCGTCGGCCAGGTGATGATCGCCCGCGACACGCTGGGCGAATGGCCCAGTCCCGCCGACGGACGGCTGTTGTCCAACATCGTGCTGATGGGCATGGGCGAGCCGCTCTATAATTTCGACAACGTCAAGCAGGCCATGAAGATCGTCATGGACCCGGAAGGCATCTCGCTGTCGAAGCGCCGCATCACCCTGTCGACCTCGGGCGTGGTGCCTGTGATGCAGCGCTGCGGCGAAGAGATCGGCGTCAATCTGGCGGTATCGCTGCACGCGGTGCGCAACGAGACCCGCGACGCCATCATGCCGATCAACAAGAAATACCCGCTGGAGCAGCTGCTGACGGCCTGCGCCAACTATCACGGCGTGTCGAACGCGCGCCGCATCACCTTCGAATACGCCATGCTGAAGGGCGTCAACGACAGCCTGGACGACGCCAAGGAGCTGGTCCGGCTGCTGCGGAAATACGACATCCCGGCCAAGGTGAACCTGATTCCGTTCAATCCGTGGCCGGGCACCGCGTTCGAGTGCTCGGACTGGGACACCATCCACGCGTTCTCGGAGTACGTGTTCAACGCCGGCATTTCGGCGCCGATCCGCATGCCGCGCGGCCGCGACATCATGGCCGCCTGCGGCCAGCTCAAATCCGCCTCGGAAAAGGTCCGCAAGGCCGACTTCCTGAAGGCCGAAAGTCCAATCGCGTAGGGCGCGCGATGATACCCCTGAAGCTCCTGCTGCGCAGGCTGATCAAGCAGGGCACGCTGACCGTCATCGATCCGAAGGGCAGGGCCGAAACCTACGGCACGCCGCCCGGCATTTCGTCCACCATCCGGCTGCACGACCCGAAGCTGGCCTGGCGCATCCTGCGCGACCCGACGCTGGCGGTAGGCGAGGCCTATATGGACGGCACGCTTACCATCGAGCAGGGCGACATCCTCGACTTCCTCAACCTGGTTGCCGTCAATGCCGGTCGCGCCACCGACAAGCGCGCCCTGCGGCTGGGCGCCGGTCCGCTGATCCGCGGTATCAGGCGGGCCAACAAGCGGCGGCGCGCCCGGCGCAACGTGGCGCATCACTACGAGTTCACCACCGAATTCTACGACCTGTTCCTCGACGAGAACCGGCAATATTCCTGCGGCTATTTCCGCGATCCCGCCGACAGTCTCGACCAGGCGCAGCGCAACAAGCTCGATCATGTGGCGGGCAAGCTGCTGCTGGCGCCGCATCACCGGGTGCTCGACATCGGCTGCGGCTGGGGCACGCTGGCGCGGCACATCAACCAGGTTTCCGGCGCCCATGTCACCGGCATCACCCTGTCCGAACAACAGTGCCGCGCCGCCCGCGCGATGGCGGCGGCCGAGGGCAAGCAGGACGCGCTCGATTTCCGGGTCGAGGACTACCGGAAAATCGACGGGCCGTTCGACCGCATCGTGTCGGTGGGCATGTTCGAGCATGTGGGCGTGCCGCACTACGACAAGTATTTCCGGCGTATCCACGACCTGCTGACCGATGACGGCCTCGCCATGGTCCATACCATCGGCCGCAGCGACGGGCCAGGCGGGACGGATGCCTGGACCGAGAAATACATCTTCCCCGGCGGCTACTCGCCCGCCCTGTCCGAGGTGATGCCGGCGATCGAGCGCTCGGGGCTGTTCATCAGCGACATCGAGGTGCTGCGGCTGCATTACGGCCGCACCACCGAAGCCTGGTACCGCCGCTTTCGGCAGAACCGCGAGAAGATCCGGGCGCTTTACGACGAGCGCTTCTGCCGCATGTTCGAGATGTTCCTCGCCGGCTGCGTTGGTAGCTTCGACAATGGCGGTCTGGTGGTGTTCCAGATGCAACTCGGCAAGACGGCCAATTCGGTGCCGCTGACGCGGGACTATCTGTACCGGTAGAGCGCCTGGCGGGCGTAAAATGCGCGTCTTGCCCGGCCGCGCCTTTTGCCTATACTCCGCCGCCAATCCGATCCCCGGGAACACGGAATAATGAGCAAGAAAATCAACAAGGTCGTGCTCGCCTATTCGGGCGGGCTCGACACCTCGGTCATCCTGAAGTGGCTGCAGGTCACCTACCAGTGCGAGGTGGTGACCTTCACTGCCGACCTGGGCCAGGGCGACGAGCTGGAGCCGGCGCGGGCCAAGGCCGAGCTGATGGGCGTGAAGCAGATCTTCATCGAGGATCTGCGCGACGAGTTCGTCCGCGACTACGTGTTCCCCATGTTCCGCGCCAACGCCGCCTATGAGGGCGTCTACCTGCTCGGCACCTCGATCGCCCGGCCGCTGATCGCCAAGCGCCAGATCGAGATCGCCCATGAAGTGGGCGCCGACGCGGTCTGCCACGGCGCTACCGGCAAGGGCAACGACCAGGTCCGCTTCGAGCTGGGCTATTACGCGCTCGATCCGGCGATCAAGGTGATCGCGCCGTGGCGCGAATGGCAACTGACCTCCCGCACCGCGCTGGTCAAGTTCGCCGAGGAGAACCAGATTCCGATCCCCAAGGACAAAAGGGGCGAGGCGCCGTTCTCGACCGATGCGAACCTGCTGCACATTTCGGCCGAGGGCAAGGCGCTCGAGGATCCGTGGGCCGAGACCGAGGAGTTCGTCTACTCGCGCACCGTCGCGCCCGAGGACGCGCCCGACAAGCCGACCTATGTGGAGATCGACTTCGCCAAGGGCGATCCCGTCGCCGTCGACGGCGTGAAGATGGGCCCGGCCGCGCTGCTCACCCGGCTCAACGAGCTTGGCGGCGCCAATGGCATCGGCCGGCTCGACCTGGTGGAGAACCGGTTCGTCGGCATGAAGAGCCGGGGCGTCTACGAAACGCCGGGCGGCACCATCCTGCACGCGGCGCACCGGGGCATCGAGAGCATCACCCTCGACCGCGGCGCGGCGCACCTGAAGGACGAGCTGATGCCGCGCTACGCCGAGCTGATCTACAACGGCTTCTGGTTCAGCCCGGAGCGCAGGATGCTCCAGGCGCTGATCGACCAGAGCCAGGAAAAGGTCGCCGGCACCGTGCGACTGAAGCTCTACAAGGGCAGCGCCACGGTGGTCGGCCGCAAGTCGCCCAACACGCTCTATTCGCTGCAGCACGTGACCTTCGAGGAAGACGCCGTCTACGACCAGCGGGATGCGGCGGGATTCATCAAGCTCAACGCGCTGCGGCTGCGGCTGCTCGGGCAGCGGGACGGGAAGAAGTAGGTCGTGTCCCTATCAAATAAGGGTTGTCATCCCGGACGTTAGCGACGCCCGCGATCCGGTAGGATCGTGGTCTTGCGGCGCTTGCGATCCGGGACCCATTGATCCGCCATACGTCAACATCCGTGATGCGGCACCTGCGCCGATGCAACGCGCCAAGGGTATTTCCCTGCCCTGACATGGGTCCCGGATCGCAAGTTTCGCTGCCGCGAACCTAACCGGTTCGCGGGCTCAACTAACGTCCGGGATGACAACCTTATTTGGATGGGGTCGTAGAGGAGCAGCCCCCTCAAACCTTCGGCTCCTCGACCCCCGCCTGGCGGCAGGCCGCGATCACCGTGTTGTGCAGCAGCGTCGCGATGGTCATCGGGCCGACGCCGCCGGGCACGGGCGTGATCGCCGCCGCCCGTTCCTTCGCCTCGGCAAAACACACGTCGCCGACCACGCGGGTGCCGCCGCCGTCCCTGGGGATGCGGTTGATGCCGACGTCGATGACCACTGCGCCGTGCTTGATCCAGCCGCCGCGCACCATCTCGGGCTTGCCGACGGCGGCGACGACGATGTCGGCCCGGCGGCATTCGGCGGGCAGGTCGTCGGTGCGGGAATGGGCCATGGTGACCGTGGCGTTGGCGCGCAGCAGCATCTGGGCGATGGGCTTGCCCACCAGGTTGGAGCGGCCGAGCACGATGGCCCGCTTGCCCGACAGATCAGGCCCCAAACGATCTTCGATCAGCATCATGCAGCCCGTCGGCGTGCACGGGAACAGGCCCGGCAGACCGCTCGCCAGCCGTCCGGCGTTGATGACGTGCAGGCCGTCCACGTCCTTGTCCGGGTCGATGGCCTGGGTGATGGGCTGCTCGACCAGCGGCTTCGGCAGCGGTAGCTGCACCAGGATGCCGTGGACGCGGGGATCGGCGTTCAACTCGCGCACCAGGCCGAGCAGCCCGTCCTGGGTGACGTCGGCGGCACGCTTGAACTCGAACGAGTTCATGCCGGCCTCGAGGGTCTGGGCGTGCTTGTTGCGCACATAGATCTCGCTGGCGGGATCGGCGCCCACCAGCACCACGGCGAGGCCCGGCGTCAGGCCGTGACCCGCCTTCAAAGCCGCCACCTGCCGCGCCACCTTGACGCGCAGACCCGCCGCGAACGCCTTGCCGTCGATGATCGCCGCTTCAGACACGCTGTTCTCCCGTCAGTCTTTTCCGCACGGGCACGACGAGGCCGCCGGTCGCGCGCCCGATCACATGAACAGCGGCAGGATGTCCTTCAGCAGCAGCGCCTGGATCACGTAGATGAGGATGATCAGCACCAGGGGCGAGAAGTCGATACCACCGAAATTGGGCAGGAAGCGCCGGATCGGGCGCAGCAGCGGCGTGAACAGCCCTTCCAGCGACCGCATGACGCTCGAGACGAACTGGTTGCGCGGGTTGACCACGTTGAAGGTGATCAGCCAGCCCATCACCGCCCAGATGATGAGCATCCAGATCAGGACCTGGCCGACCAGATAGATGAGCGTCGCGAGGGCGTTCATGGGGTTTTCCCGTCCGTTGTGCGGCAGGTTTAATATGGGGGGTATGCCCGGCGCAAGTGCGGTGAATTGCACGACGCCCTGCCCGTGCGGACGGGCGCTTGACTTTGAGGCCCAGCCGTCCCAAGGTGCGCGCCGTTTCGCCGGTCGGGGCCGTAGCTCAGTTGGGAGAGCGTCGCGTTCGCAATGCGAAGGTCAGGGGTTCGATCCCCCTCGGCTCCACCAGAAACGACGTCCTTGACCGGCTGGCCCCGAAGCAGCCCCAGCCGACCAAAACGGTACTGTAAGCCGGTCCCCACGAAAATCCCTGTCACGCCGCGCTATCCGGGCTGTCTGCCCGGTTATGGTTCATCCCTTGAGCGCGCTTTGACGGTGCGGATTCGTGGCTGGACTGCAGTTCAGTCCAATGTACCTTGTCGGTCTCACCCATGTAGTACGGAGGATAGGCCCATGAGCCTGGACGAACAGCTGGAGCAACTTCGTGCGCGTGCGGCAACCCTGCCCGAAGACCGGCGCCGGGTGATGGAAGCGGCGACGAGGGAGTTGGCGGCGTCCGGAACGGCTGAACGGGCGCTCAAGGTCGGCGACGTTGTGCCGGATTTCGAGTTGCCCAATCACAAGGGCGAACCGGTTCGTTTCGCCGATCTGGTGCAGCAAGGGCCGGTCGTCATCAATTTCTATCGGGGCGGCTGGTGCCCGTACTGCAATCTGGAGATGCGGGCGCTGCAGGAGAAGCTGCCCGAGATCGTCGATCTTGGCGCGCGGCTGGTCGCCGTCTCTCCCGAACTGCCAGACGCCGCCATGAGCACCGCCGAAAAGAACGCCATCAGCTTCGATGTGCTGAGCGACCTCGGCAATAGGGTCGCGGCGGCCTTCGGCCTGGTCTTCACGCTGCCGCCGGCGTTGCAGGCGCTTTACAAGACCTTCGGCCTCGATCTGGAAGAATCCAACGGCGACGACAGCATGACCCTGCCGATCCCGGCCACATACGTGGTCGGCGCCGACCGGCGGATCATCCATGCCCATGTGGATGCCGACTATTCCAGGCGGATGGAACCTGCCGAGGTGGTGGATGCGCTGAGGCGGCGGGCATGAGCCTGTCGGTGGATGTCTACTGGTCGTTCCGCAGCCCCTACTCGTATCTGGCGACCACGCGCCTCGTGGAGATGCGGCGAACCTATCAGGTCGACATCCTGTTCCGGCCCGTCTACCCGCTCGCGGTACGCAAGACCGACTTCTTCGCGACCGTGAATCCGGCCTGGGTCAAGTACGTGCAGCGCGACGCGCCCCGGTTGGCCGAGTTTCTGGGCTTGCCCTTCCGGTGGCCGAAGCCCGATCCGATCGTGCAGGACATGACGACGCTGCGCGTCGCGGACGAGCAGCCCTATATTCGCCGGCTGACCCGCATGGGCCAGGCGGCGGCCGACCGGGGCTGCGGCATTGAATTCGCCCACGCGGTGTCGTCGCTGCTGTGGGGCGGCACCCGCGGCTGGAACGAGGGCGATCATCTGCGCGACGCCGTCGCGAGCGTTGGACTGGCCATCGATGAGCTGGACGCGGCCATCGAAGCAGACCCGGAAGCATATGACACGCGCATCGCCGCCAACCAGGCCGCGCTCGAGGCGGCGGGGCATTGGGGCGTGCCGACCATGGTGTTCGAGGGTGAGCCGTTCTTCGGCCAGGACAGGCTCGACGTGCTCGAATGGCGGCTCAGGCAGCGCGGACTCGCGGCCCGGGCATGAACCTCCCGCGGATGAGATGGTCGAGGGATAGCGAGCCCGGCCCCCGGAACAGGATGAACCCGAGCGCGGCGGCCCATCCAAGATGGGTCATCCAGGCTTCCGGATAGACGAATGCCTGGATGACGGCGGTCATTCCCAGCAGGGCGGCGGCGCTGAGGCGGGACGCCAGGCCGACGAGCAGCAGCAGCGGAAACAGGTGCTCGGCGTAGGTAGCCAGGTGCGCCGCGACGGGCGCGGGAATCAGCGGCAGGGCATATTCGTGCTCGAACAAGAAGTATGTGCTGTCCGTCACGGTCAGCACGCCCTCGACCTTGGTGCGCCCCGACAGCAGGAACACGGCGGCGACGAACAGCCGCGCGGGCGTCGCCAGCACGGTTTCGAGGGAAACCCGGTCCAGGGCGTGGATCGAGCAAACGGCCAGCTGACGGAGTCGGCTCCCCGGTCGCGTCGTCGTGGCGGCGAGGTCGGTCATGTGCGGGTCTCCGGATGGGCGTGGCTGAAGGTACCGCCAGCGATCAACGTGGCGAGCTCCGCCGGCAGGGAGGCTGCTCCGGACAGGTTGGCCGCAACATTGATCGCCTGGCCGAGCGGCAGGCCATCATCAAGCGCGACGAGAACGGCGAAACCGGCCTCGGTTACCCGGCGGACGCTCACATCGGCATGAGGACGGATGATCAGCAGACGTTCGACACCGTCGGCAACCATCATCGGCGCTGGGTCGTCATGGCGGTTTGCCTCCCAGATGTCGAGCACGCCGAACCCCGTGGAGAACAGGCGGGCCGAGGGATGGAGCTTCAGCCCGAGCGCGTCGCCGTGGCGCTCAGCCAGCGCATGGAGGGCGCCGGCGTCCAGCGGTACCGCCTCGGCGGCGTGGAAGGCATCACGGTGGAGGAATTCGAGCGCCGCCACATCGGGAAGGTAAGGCAGCGATGCGGCCGGCTCGAACGCGCGAAGGAACCCGGGAAACTCCCGCCCGAACCCGATCAGCGTCCCCGCACGGCTGGGATGCCCCTCGATGAAACAGCCTGCGGCGAACCGGAAAAAGGCGTCACCGACGATCCGGCGCGTCGCCGGGAACACGTCGGTAAGCGCATCGGCGAACCGGCTCCGGACGTTGTTGCGATAGATGGCGAGGGACGCGGCCGGCGGAATGCCCGGCGCCACGAGGTCTTCCAAGGCGTCCTGCCCGGATGCGCTGGCCCGGAGACAGGCGCTGAACCGGTCTTGCAGCTTAGCCAGCGAGAGCATGAGACCGCTCCCGGGCGTGCATGATCGTATCGGCGCGGTTCGCTTCTGCCAGCAACACCGGCAGGTCGGGCACGTTGGAATCCCACTCGATCAGTGTCGGGCGCGGCCCGATTCGCCGGACCGTCTCCCGGTACAACATCCAGACTTCCTCGCGGACGCGGCTGCCGTGGTCGTCGATGAGGATCTCCCGGCCGGCGAACTCGATCTCGGCATGGCCGGCGAGGTGGATTTCCCCGACCAGGCCGGCGGGGATCGCCGCAAGCCAGACGCGGGGATCGAAGCCGTGGTTCCGGGCGGAAACGTGCACGTTGTTGATGTCGAGAAGCAGGAGACAGCCGCTCCGGAGCGCCAGTTCGACCATGAAGTCGTGTTCGGGAATGGCGGACCAGGCGAAGCGCAGGTAGCTCGACGGGTTCTCCATCAGCACCTGGCGGCCGAGCGCGTCCTGCATCTGGGCCACATGGCCGGCGAGCACGGCGAGGCTCTCCTCGGTATAGGGCAGCGGCAGCAGGTCGTGGTGGGCAATGCCGGCATGCGCCGACCAGGCGACATGCTCGGACACCATGGCCGGGGCATAGTGATCGACCAGCGATTGCCAGCGGGCGAGATGGTCCCGGTCAAGCGGCCCGGCCCCGCCGAGCGAGAGGCCGACGCCATGAAACGACAGCGGGTAGTGGTCCGCCAGCGCGTCCAGGTAACGGTGGGGCGGCCCGCCGTCGCCCATGTAATTCTCCGGATGGACCTCAAGGAACGACAGGGATGGCCGGGTCTCCAGCAGCGCCCGGTAGTGCGGCGCCTTGAGTCCGATGCCGGCCGTGGCCGGCACCGGGCCCATGCCACGCGAAAACGAGGTTTCGTGGCTCGGCGCCATGTATCAGGCTTTCGGCACGTGCGCGCTGGATGGCTCGAGGCTGCCCATGCCGTGCGGAGTCTTGATCGTCGCGCAGGTGCCCTTGGGCACCAGCTTCCAGGCGTTCGACTGGTAGTCGATCTTGGACGAGCCGGCGCAGCTGGTGCCTTCGCCGGCCTTGCAGTCGTTCTTGCCGGCCATGGCGACGCCGTAGCATTTCTCCATGTCGGCCTTGTCGGCGGCCATCGCCGATGAGACGCCACCCAGCGAAATGGCCAGTGCGGCGGCGGCAAGCAACGTCGAGCGCGAAGTGGTCTTGGCGGTCATAGGAAGAGTCTCCCTTGGTGAGGTGGAAATCGCCGCCGGTATCGAAGCACCGCCGACACTACCTATTCGCGCGACAGCATGCGGCGGTTACAGCCTGCGGGGAAAAAGTGGCGTGCCAACGGTTGAACGTGAATCCGGCCCGCCGGTCGCGGGACGACGCATTCGGTCTAGCTGTCATCCGCCGGACGCAACCTTGGTCGATCAAGCCGGACCTTGTCATCGTCACACAAGTCGATACAAACCGACCGATCGAGGCCCTTTCGACGGCCTGCAAGCAGAGAAACTCCGGGTTTGCAAATGGTGGGTCCCCCCCCTCGGCTCCGCCAGAAATCCCCTTCTCCACGCGTTTTCCGCTTTCGGCCCGCCCTGGGCGAATGCAGGATGTGACGGTTGCCGCCGTGACGGGAACAAAGTGGTTCGAGGCTGGACGCGCGGCGCGCGGCTTTCGGGGGGCTCGGAAGTGACGAAGACGACGGGTTGGCTTTTGGCCGCGATCATGATCGCGTTGGGGACGCTCGTTGTCGGTCCTCCGGCGCGGGCGCAGGGCCTGTCGATCGGAGGACCCGACTGGGAGGCCAAGGATCCGCACGTGGTGTGCCGCGCCGTCGGCAAGCAGACCAAGACCATCTACGGCTCGTCCCCGGTGACCAACAATCCGAACATCAGGAAGCGCTACGACTACCATGCCAAGAAATTTGAGACCGATGGCGGCGAAGCCTTGAGCACCGAATGCATCAGCTACACGTCGATCGCGCCCCAGTACCTGGCGACCTTCACGCCGGGTGCCTCATTCGTGAATACCTGGAAAGAAACCAGGCATGTCGTCGCCTCACCCTTCCTGCCGGCGGGCTGGGCCGAGACGCCGGTGCCGACGGAATCCGAGGATGCCCAGGTCCGCAAGACGGCCATCGTCAACTTCCAGGCGCCGCAGCGCGGCGAAAGCGGCTACGCGGGCGTCACCTTCAAGGTCGAGTATATGCTGATCGGCTGCTTCGGCGAGTTGCACCTCGCCTATTCGGTGGTGCCGAACAGCGTCCGTTCCTCGAACGGGAGCTATTGGCTGGACGATCGGGTCTACCAGGTCCAGCCTCCGTCGACGACGATCAACGCGGTCACGCTGAATGGAACCGTCACGCTAGGCCCCGTGCAGATCGGCCGGTTCGGCGACAATTTCGCAGCTCAGGCCCTCGGCTTCGGCTGTTTCAGCGGCCAGACCAAGAAGATCGCCATGCTGAAGGACCATCTGCCACCCAATCCGTCGAAGGCGCAGACACAAGCCTTCATCGACAAGCTCACGGTGTATCTCCATGCCGGCACGGTGCTTCGCAGCACGGCCGCCGAATCGCAGATCCGCCGCGCCCAGGCCGCCGCCGCACCGCCGCCGCCACCGGAACTGGTGGAACAACGCAAGGCAAGCGCGCGCGGCTTCGTCCAGTCCTGGCAGCCATGACCGCCATGCGGCGCCAACCGAAGATCGGTCGTCTGCTCGTCGCCGCGGCACTGCTGGCGTCCACTGGTCCTGCCGCGAACGCCCAGACCAGGCCCATCTCCGAGCTGGCCGCGGCGTATGACAAGCTCTGCGCCCCCGGCGGCGCCAGTGCCAGCTCAGCCACCTGCGAGGCGCTGAAGGCCGACATTCAGACGGCGCTTGGCCAGACCGCCGGCGGGACATCCGCGATGCAGGGCGCGCCGCGCTCGGCTGCCCCCGCCGCGCCCGTGGGTTCCGTGCCCGCCGCCGTCACGGCGTCGGCCCCGTCCTTGGCATCGGCCCTGCCGATGGCTGCCGCTTCGTCCTCGGGAACCTGGTTCTGCGGCGCCTACAGCCAGGATTATGCCCGCTACCACGCCTCCGCGGCGTTCGACGGCGGCAGCCTCGACCGCAACGCCATCGTCCAGCAGTGGATGGCTCATCTGGCCCAGCTCGCCGGTGTGGGAGAACCGCAATCCGTGTTCTGCCTTTCCGCGTCCGGCATGGCGACGGCCGAAGCCGGACGCCACAAGGCGGCGCAGGCGCTGACCGCCGACGGCGCCGAGCTTATCGACAGCGGTTGGACGCCGGCGGCGGATCGGGATGACCCGCCGGCCTCGGACGCGCCGACAGTCGCCGCCGCGCCGGTAGAGAACCAGCCCGCGGCGCCCGACGCTCCGGCTCCTACGCCGAGGCCCGAAGACAAAGCCTACATCTCGCCGATCAACACGGCCGACGCCCAGGCGGCCGCCGGCGACAAGCAAGGCGCGATCGCGACGCTCCGGGCGCATCTGGCGACGGTGCCCGGCGACGCGGCCGCCCATGCCCAACTCGCCCGTTACCTGCGCGACACGGGTGACGAAGACGGGGCCCTCGCCGCTATCGGCCGGGCCATCGACGCCGAGCCACGCAATCCCGATGCGCGCAACTTCCGGATCAACATCCTGATGAAACGCAAGGCGTTCGCCGAGGCGTTCTACGACCTGGATGTGCTCGTCGCCGACGGCGACGCGACGACCGTCACCTATGTCAATCGCGGCGTGGTCAACCAAAGCCTCCAGGCGCCGGCCGAGGCGGTCGCCGACTACGACCGGGCGATCGCCGCGGACCCGGCGAACGCGATCGCCCATATCAACAAGGCGTCGGCGCTGATCCAGCTCCGGCAGGATCGGCAAGCCATCGTGGCGGCGACGACGGGTCTTGCCCACGACGCCAGCTCGACCGACGGCTACATGGTCCGCGGCATGGCCTATCTTAACCTGTTCGACGGCGCCGCGGCGGTGCAGGACTTCAGCCGGGTGCTGGAGCTGCGCCCGGACCGGAGCGCCGCCCTCAGGTACCGCGCCCAGGCCTACAAGGCGGCCAAGCTGCTGCCGCAGGCGATCCAGGACTATGACGCGCTGGTGGCGCTGGCGCCGCGTGACGCCGAGTTCCTCATCCAGCGCGGCATCTGCCACCAGGAACAGGGCGACCTGGCGCGCGCCATCGCCGACTACGACAGCGCCCTTGCCATCGAACCAGGCAATGCGTCAATCGGCTCGCGCCGCGCCCTCGCGCAGGCCGAGCTGGCGAAGCGGGGCGGGATGTCCGGCGGCTCGAACTGATCCGCCGCTACCAGCGCAGATACAAATTCTTCATGGTGCGGAGCTGGCCGCTCTCGTAGGTGGGCATCGTGCCGGGCGCGAGCCGGAATACCGGAATCCGCCGCAGGAACTCCTCCACCGTCACCTTGATCTCCAGCCGGGCGAGGTGCTCGCCCAGGCAGCGGTGCGGGCCGACGCCGAAGGTGGTGTGGACGATCTGGCCGCGCCTGGGGTCGAATTTTCCCGGCTGGTCGCAGGCCTCCGGGTCGCGGCCGGCGGCGGCGAAGTTGAGCGCCACCCGGTCGCCGGGCTTCAGCGCCACGCCCGCCACCTCGGTCGCGGCGCGCACCGTCCGGGCGGCGGCGACCACGGGCGGATAGAGGCGGATGGTCTCCTCGACCACCGCGTCGATCAGGCCGGGATCGGCCCGCAGGGCGACGCGGGTTTCCGGATGGGTCGCCAAATGGTGGATCGCGCCCGACATCACATGGGTGGTCGTCGCCAGCCCGCCGAACACCACGTCGAGGATGATGTAGACCTTGTCCTCCCACGGGCACGGCGCGCCGTCCTTGTCGACGCCGGCGACGATCAGGTCGATCAGGTCGCCCTTCGGCGGCTGCTCGCTCCGGCTCCGCAGGAACGCGTCAAGATAGGCGTGGACGCGGCCGAAGGCGGGACCGCGCTCGTCGACCGGACCGAAGGAAGAGATGTCGACATCCCGGAACAGCAGCGGGAGGTCCTCGACGGGCACCGGCAGGATTCGCTCGAACAGGATGCGGCCGGGCAGGATGGCGGCATAGTCGGCGATGAACTCGCACTCGCCCCTGGGCACCATGGCCTCGATCAGCTCGACGGCGCAGGCCCGGGCGAAATCCTCCAGGCCGGTGACGTTGTCGCGGCTGAAATACGGGTTCAGCACATGCCGCCAGGTGTTGTGGTAGGGCGGGTCGGAGTCTTCCGGCAGGATCGGGATCGAGCCCTCGGGCGCATTCAGCATCCAGCCGTCGGCGCTGGAGAAGGTGCGCCAGTCGCGGGCGCAGCGGCGCACGTCCTCGTGCCGGTTGATGACGTAGTAGCCGCTGCCGTCGCGGCTGCGCGCCACCGGGCAGGCGGCGAGCAGATCGTCGAGCGTCTCCTCGAAGCGCTCGCTGAGCAGCGGGTCCTCCATGTGGAAGTCCGCGTAGAGGCGCTGGGCGATCCGTTCTTCGGCCATGGCGTCGTTCTCCCCGTTGCGCCGAGGATAGCGGAGACCAGGAGTTCGCTCGACCGATTATCGCGCGAAAGACCCCGTTGTCGATTAGTGCCTGGGGACGGCGGTTTCACGGGCCGGCCAGGAATCGTTCCACGGTGCGCCGGTCGAACAGGCTGCCGGCCTCTCGCACCGCCAGGGTCTTCAGGGTCGCGTCCAGCCGCATGCGCCAGGCCGCCAGGGCGCGCCGCGCGCCGTCGGGATCGTCACGGAGCAGCGGGCGGAGGGCGCCGAGGTCGCGGCCCAGCGCGGGCAGCGCGTCCGCCGCCTCGGGCGCGCCGGGAAAGCGCTGCGCCAGCCGGCCCAGCGCCAGGTTCAGCGACCGCAGCACGAAATCGGCGGCGTTCGGGTCGCGCCGGTCCAGGGCGGCGAGCAGCACGGCGTAGGTGCCGGACAGCTCGCCCGCCGCGTGCCGGAAGCGGATCGGAACCGACGGTTCCGCCGGGCAGGCGCTCCGCTTCAGCGCCGCCACATAGGCGACGAGGCCCTCGGCGACGGCGGGCGCGGGCTCCTTGCCCTGGAACTCGTCGACCATCACCGAATGCACGAAGCCCCGCAGATCGCCGACCGGGCGCATGGTGCCGAAGCTGGATTTGGCCCCGGCGTCGGTCAGATCCGGGATCGGCACCGGGTTCACCGTATCGTCGCCGCGCGTCTGGCTGAAGATCGCCGAGGTTACGTCGGCGGTCCCGGGCGCGCCGGACACGCCGGCGATGAAGAAGGCCGGGTTGCCGTGGCCGTTGCGGTGGCAGGTGTCGCAGGACATGCCGCTGCGCGCGGCCAGTCCGCCCAGCAGCGCCGGCGAGCGGAACGCCACCTGCCCCAGCGACGCCAGCCAGGCCTGCTCGGGGTCCGTGGGCATGGCCAGGCATTCGGCGGGCGCCGTGGTCAGCGCCGCCGCCCGGTCGGCGTCCGGCGACAGCCAGTTCAAGTCGTCGAGCGCGGCGGCCGGCGCGGCGATGACCGCGCCGGCGAACGCGAGCGACAGCAGGCTAGTTCGCGCCAACCACCACCGCCGCGATCCGGTCGGCCAGCATTTCCCGCTCGGTGCAGCCATAGGGGCACAGCCGGTCGAGGGTGGCGAGCTGGGCGCGGGCCTTGTCCATCTGGCGCAGCTCGACGAACAGCTCGCCGAGGTATTCGTGGGCGCCGCGATGGTTCGCATCGAGCGCCAGCGCCTGCTCGTAGTAGCCCAGCGCCTGCTCGAAGCGGCCCAGCTTGCGGCTGGAATAGCCCAGATAGTTGAGCACGTCGGCGTTGGGGCCGATCGACGCGCCGAGCACCTTCAGGCCGGCGATGGCCTCCTCGAACCTGCCGTCGTTGATCAGTGCCACCGCGTCCATGTAGGCGGCGCGCGGCTCGGTCCGTGGGCCGAACAGCAGCGATTGGGGAGCCGGCGCCGCGGCCGCCGGTGCGCTGCCCTCGACGATGCTCTTCAGGCCGTCGCGGGCCGCGATCAGCGCCGGCGCGCAGGTGTCGCCGCAGGCCTGGGCCTTGGCGTTGAGCGCGTCCAGCGCCTGCTGGGCCTCGGCCTTCTTGCCCAGCGCCATATAGGAGCGGCCGAGCTGGTCGTAGGCGCCGTACTGGTACTCATCGTACTTGATGGCCTTTTCCAGGTACTTGATGGCGTCATCGTGCTTGCCGTTGCCGGCCTTGGCGAGGCCCATGTAGTAGTTGGCGTCGGCGTTTTTGGGCACCGCGCCCAGCACGGTCTTGAACTGGCGCTCGGCCTTCTTGTACTCGCCGGCCTGCAGTGCGTCGAGACCGTCCGAATAGGCCTTGTTCGGGTCCGGCCCGGACGGCGAGACACCGCCGGAGCTGCCGCCTCCGCCGCCGCCGCCGGCCGCGAAGGCCGCCGGGCCGGCGAGGGCGATCATGACGATGAAGGCACAGGCGATGCGAAACACGCTCATGGTCCTTGCTCCTCTCCCATGGTCATGCCGGAAAGAGTGAACTCCGCCTGGCATGTGGACAAGTCAGAATATGGGCGTCGAGGGTATCTTCGCACCACTGGCCGCGCATATTTCTATGGAAATGGAAAGATAACGGGCGTCATGCTGGGGCCGCGCCCGCCACCGCGGGGCGGTCGGGAAACGGGAGAAGTCGATGTCGTCGCCACTCTATCTGCACGTCACCCTCAAGGTCCGCATGGACGGCTACAAACGGTTCTGCGAGGGCATGGCCAAGCAGGTGCCGATCATCGAAAGCTACGGCTGGAAGCTGGTCGGCGCCTGGGTGACCACGGTCGGCCGCCTGCACACGGTGATCGACATCTGGGAAATCCCCGACGCCAATTCCTATGCCGACGTGATGAAGAAGGTCTCCGAGCGCCCCGACTATCCGGCGTTCTGGAAATTGCTCGAGGAGACGCTCGAGGAGGAAGTGGTCACCATGATCCAGAAGGTGTCCTACGCCCACTGAACCGCGCCACTCAGATCAGCCGTAGCCGCATGGCCTGGGCCACCGCGTGGGCGCGGGTCTCGACGCCCAGCTTGGTCTTCAGGTTGGCGACATGGTAGTTCACCGTCCGCTCGGCGATCTGCATGATCTCGGCGATGTCCTCGGTGGACTTGCCATGGCTGAGCCAGCTCAGGATGTCGATCTCGCGCGCGCTCAGCGACGGCGTGCCCTCGCCGCCGCCGGCGGTAAGCTGGCACCAGGTCTCGTGCGCCTGGTTGCACAGCGCCGGCATCAGCATCTCGGCGTGTTCGAAGTGGTCCTTGCCCAGCGCCGTATAGTCAGCCTTGGTCGGGGCCACCGCGAACAGGCCCATGTAGTTGGTCGGGTCGCGCACCGGGAAGTGCCACGCCGGCGAATAGATGCCGAAATCGTCGAGGCCGACGAAGATGTCGCTGGCCCATGAGCCGTCGTCGTCGATGTCGGTGCGCCGGACCGGCGTCGTCTTGGTGATGATGTAGGCGATCAGCGGGTCGCGGACCGAAACGCTGGAATCAGCCCAGACCCGCCGGATCTGGTCCGGATAGGTCGAGCAGATCATGTACAGCCGGGGCTGGCTGACGTCGATCTGGCAATAGATGTAATGGGAGAAGCCGAGCTGCTCGATAACTTTCTGGAAGCGCTGGCCCAACGCCACTTCGTCGGGCGACGTTCGCACGAAGTCGACAAGCGAACCGTTCGGCCCGATTCCCCGAATGGGCGCGAGCCTCTCAACCTGAATCTGTATCAAATCAACCCTCGACAAACCTGTTGCCGTGCCGGCTCCGGCACGATTAGTCAGAAGCCGCCTGATAGGTCCGGCGCTGGAAAATGAACAGCAATTCCTGATGGTTGGCCATGAAGTCCGATGTCCCCACCTTGAACATGTTCACCAGTTCCCACGCCGATCCATGCTCAACATAGAATTCATCGAGCATTTTTTCCAGCTTCCGGGCCTGGTTCTGCATGGATCCGTCCCCCGAGGCCACCATCACCCGGTGCTCGATGCGCAGCCTCGGCTGCTCCTTGACCACTGATATGGACTTGGCGACGGCCATTCCAGCAGAACCCCCCGACTTCTTGTTCCGAGCCGTTTTTCACGGCGTTTCCACCCGTGGATAGGACACGCCAAAATTCGCCCGAGGGGAACTGTAAGAAGTGACAGTGATGCGAGGATCAAGCGGCGCCGGCGGCTACATCGCGCTGATGCCGCCGTCGAGCACCAGTTCCGAGCCGGTCATGAACTTGGATTCGTCGGACGCCAGGTAGACCACGCCCCAGGCGACGTCGTCGGGTTCGCCCACCTTGCCCAGCGGGATCTGGCGGCCCAGCTTGGCGAGCGCTTCCCCACGTGGCGTATTGACGGCGAAGTCGTCGAGGATGGGCGTGTCGACGAACGCCGGGTGCACCGAGTTGCACCGCACGCCCGGCGCCTTGCGCGCGCAATGCAGCGCCACCGACTTGGTCAGGTGCCGCACCGCCGCCTTGGCCGAGTTGTAGGCAGGCACGTTGTGCCCGGCGACGATGCCGGCGATGGACGAGATGTTGACGATGGCGCAGCCGCGCTCGGGCGTCGCCGCCGCGCGCAGATAGGGCACGGCGTATTTGCAGCCCAGGAACACGCTGTCCAGGTCGATGGAGTGCACCCGTTTCCACTCGGCGAACTCGGCCTGCTCGATGTTGCCGATCGAGCCGATGCCGGCGTTGTTGACCAGCACGTGGATGGCGCCGAATCTATCGGCCGCCGCCTTCAGCACTTCCTGCCAGCGCGTCTCGTCGGTGACGTCGTGCCGCAGGGCGATGCTGCCGGGGATTTCGGACGCGATCTTCTCCACCGCCGCCAGGTCGATGTCGGTCAGCACCACGCTGGCGCCTTCCTGCGCCAGCCGCCGTGCGATGGCCGATCCCAGGCCGCCCGCCGCGCCGGTCACGACCGCCACCTTGCCGGCGACCCGGCCCGTCTTCCCGTTGCTCATGCTTTTCTTCCCTAGTGGGCTTCATCCCAGTTGCCGCCGACGCCGACGCCGACGGTCAGCGGCACGGCCAGGTTCACGGCCGGCGCGGCGGCGCCTTCCATCACCGTCCGGACCAGATCGCCCGCCGCGCGGAGCTCGGCCTCGGGCACCTCGAACACCAGTTCGTCATGCACCTGCAGCAGCATCTTCGTCCGCAGCCCGGCCGTATCCAGCGCGCCGGGCATGCGCACCATGGCGCGGCGGATGATGTCGGCGGCCGAGCCCTGGATCGGCGCGTTGATCGAGGCGCGCTCGCCGAACTGGCGCATCGCCGGGTTCTTGTCGTTGATCGACCTGACATGCACCCGGCGGCCGAACAGGGTGGTGACGTAGCCCTTCTCCCGCGCGCCGGCAATGGTCTCATCCATGTAGGCGCGGATTCCCGGGAAGCGCTCGAAATAGCGCGTGATGTAGGCCTTGGCCTCGCTCTGCGGAATGGATAGCTGGCGCGCCAGGCCGAATGCCGAGATGCCGTAGATGATGCCGAAATTGATCGCCTTGGCCCGGCGGCGCTGCTCGGGTGGCATGCCTTCCAGGGGGATGCCCAGGACTTCCGAAGCGGTCATGGCGTGGATGTCGAGGCCGTCGGCGAAGGCCTGCTTCAGCGCGGCGATATCGGCCATGTGCGCGAGGATGCGCAGCTCGATCTGGCTGTAGTCGGCCGACATCAGTTTGTGGCCGTCCTTCGGGATGAACGCCTGCCGGATCTTGCGGCCTTCCGCGGTGCGGATCGGGATGTTCTGCAGATTGGGCTCGGTCGACGACAGCCGGCCCGTCGTCGTCGAGGCCATGGAATAACAGGTATGGATGCGCTGGGTGACCGGGTCGATCTGCAGCTGAAGCGAGTCGGTGTAGGTGCTCTTCAGCTTGGACAGCTGGCGCCAGTCGAGCACGCGGGCCGGCAGGTCGTGGCCCTGTGCCGCCAGGTCCTCCAGCACGTCGGCGCCGGTCGAGCGCGCGCCCGACTTGCCGGCGCGGGTGCTGGCGCCCAGGTTGAGCTCGTCGAACAGCAGGTCGCCGAGCTGCTTGGGCGAGCCGATGTTGAACTCGCGCCCCGCCAGCCGGTAGATCTCCTTCTCCAGCGCCGCCATGCCGTCGCCGAATTCCTTCGACAACGCCACCAGCTTCTCCCGGTCCACCTTGATGCCCTCGCGCTCCATGGCGCCCAGCACCGGCGACAGCGGCCGCTCCAGAGTCTCGTAAACCGTGACCAGATGCTCCCGCGCCAGCCGCGGCTTCAGTGTCTGGTGGAGGCGCAGGGTCACGTCGGCGTCCTCGGCGGCGTAGGCGGTCGCCTTGTCGATCGGCACCCGGTCGAAGGTGATCTGGTTCTTGCCGCTGCCCGCCACGTCGGCGAACTTGATGGTCTGGTGGCCCAGATGCAGCTCGGACAGCTCGTCCATGCCGTGGCCGTGAGCGCCGCCCTCCAGCACGTAGGAGATCAGCATGGTGTCGTCGATGGGCGCGACCGCGATACCTTCCTTGGCGAACATCACCGCGTCATACTTGATGTTCTGGCCGATCTTCAGCACGCCCGGATCTTCCAGCAATGGCTTGAGGCGCGCCAGAACGGCCCGCTTGTCGAGCTGCTGCGGCCGGTCGCCGTCGAGGTCCAATGTGCCCGCGCCGCCCGACCCGGTGTGGCCGATCGGGATGTAGCAGGCCCTGCCCGGCTCGATGGCGAGCGAGACGCCAACCAGGCCGGCGAGCATGGGCTGGACCGAGGTCGTCTCGGTGTCGACGGCGACGAAGCCCTGCGCTGCCGCCGCGTTGATCCACATGTCGAGCGCGTCCAGGCTCAGGATGGTGTCGTAGCCGGTGGTCTCGACCTTCTGCGGCGGTTCCGCCGGCCGGGGGCCGGATGCCGCCGAGCCGCCGCCGGCGCGCGACGCCAGTTTCACCGCCAGGCTCTTGAAGCCGTTCATCTCGACGAACTCGATGGCGCGCGGATAGTCGATGGGCCGGACCTTGATGTCGTCGATGCCCTCGGGCACTGGCGCCCGGTCGTCGAGCGTCACCAGGGTGCGGCTGATGCGCGCCTGGTCGGCGAACTCGATCAGGGATTCGCGCCGCTTGGGCTGCTTGATCTCGCCCGCGCGGGCCAGCAGCGTGTCCAGGTCGCCATACTCGGTGATCAGCTGGGCGGCGGTCTTGATGCCTATGCCGGGGACGCCGGGCACATTGTCGACGGAATCGCCCGCCAGCGACTGCACGTCGATCACCTTGTCCGGCGCCACGCCGAACTTCTCGAACACCTCGGGAATGCCCAGACGCTTGTTCTTGACGGTATCGAGCAGCATCACGCTGTCGTCGACCAGCTGCATCAGATCCTTGTCCGAGGACACGATGATCACCGTGGCGCCGCGCTCGCGGGCCTGCCTGGCATAGGTGGCGATGATGTCGTCGGCTTCGTAGTTCTCCAGCTCGATGCAGGGGACGTCGAAGGCGCGCACCGCGTCGCGGATCAGCGCGAATTGCGGGATCAGGTCCTCCGGCGGCTCGGGGCGGTTGGCCTTGTAGGCGGGATAGAGGGTGTTGCGGAAGGTCATCTTGCCGGCGTCGAAGATCACGGCGAGGTGCGTCGGCGCCTCCGATCCGCTGTCCTCCAGCAGCTTGTACAGCATGTTGCAGAAGCCATAGACCGCGCCGACCGGCGTCCCGTCGGACCGCGACAGCGGCGGCAGGGCATGATAGGCCCGGAAGATGTAGCCGGACCCGTCGATCAGGAAGATGTGCTCGCGCTCGCTCATGGGGCCGCATCATGCCCAGCCGCAACCGCATAGGCCAGCCCTTCGTGCTACGGCCCGCGTCGTCTGGTGGCCACGCCGTGGGACATGCGAAATTCTCCCCGTCTCCCGTAGTCTATATATGCTTGACGTATTACATATAGACCAGCAATATCAGTAGCCTGTGGCGACAGGGAGCGATATGTCGAAGCCTCCGGTCCATCCCGGCCAGTACCTGGCGGACGAATTGAAAGACATCGGCGTGACGCCGACCGAGTTGGCGCGGCAGATCAACGTGCCCGCCAACCGCATCTCCGAGATCATCCGCGGCCGCCGCTCCATCACCGGCGACACGGCGCTGCGACTCAGCCACTGGTTCGGTGCCACGCCGCAATTCTGGATGAACCTGCAGTCGGCCTACGACCTGCGCGTGGCGGCGCTGCGCGCGGGCGAGGCGATTGGGCGGCTTCCGAAGCGGGGTGAAACTGGCCTAGGCGGCAAATAGCGATTGGCTACCGCGATACTCGATTGTGCGATAGAATATGCTCATGTCGAATGGTTCGCGCCTCTCCCTGGAACAAGTTGAGCTGGTCCGCAAACGCCGGCTCGACGCAATGCGCCTGCAAGAGATCGAGGGCAACCCTCTGACCGCCGAAGAAATCGCGATGTTCGAGATGTTCGAACGTGAAGGCTGGCCGCATGAGCGCCGCCGCGCATACATCCTGGGGATGATTGGGTCGTTGGCTGCGGAGTGAACTGGGCCGATCCCTACTGTTATCCCGGCTCCACAGTTCTCAGGAATAAGCTGTCGCTTGCCGACCAAGAACGGCTCAACCTTATCGAGCGTCGTCTTGTAACCCAGCGGGCATTGGAGGGAATCCCGGCGGGGTTGTTCGACCTCGCCCACCTTCGGAGAATTCACAAGCACCTGTTCCAAGACGTATATGATTGGGCCGGCGCGATACGCACCGTCGAAATCGCCAAGAATGGGCATCAATTCCAGTTCTGCCGTTTCATCGAAACTGGGATGGCCGATGTCCATCGGCGACTTTCCAGTGCCGCTTTCCTGAAAAATCTCTCCGCCGAGGATTTTGCGGCTGCCGCAGGCGAAATTATCGGCGATCTGAACTACGCGCATCCGTTTCGCGACGGAAACGGACGAACTCAGTTGCTCTACCTCCAACAACTCGCCGAACAAGCTGGTCATCGACTGGAGATCAGCCAACTGGATTCGCAACGGTGGATATCCGCGTCTAAAGCAGCGCACAACGCCGATTACAGCCTCATGGCAGCGGAAATCGCCAGGGTCATCCAGCGATAGCGATCGTCCGGCAGCCGTGACGCCGATCAGTGCCCGCCGTCGCCGTCCAGGATGAACAGGCGGTCGCAGTACGGGCATTCCACCCGGCCGGTCTCGTCCATGTGCAGGTAAACGCGGGGGTGACCCAGGGCGCCTTCGCCGCCGTCGCAGGAAACTTCCACCGAGCGGGTGTGGATGGTTTCGGGCGCGTCGGGCGCGGATGCGGTTGAATTCGGCACGGGGAGTGTTCGCTTTTTGTGACGCGAGGGTCGTTGAGGTTTGCTTGGGCGGATGATACGGATTGCCGCTCGCACTTCAACCGATAGTGCGCCGCACACGACAGGCATGCAGGAAAACCGCCTACCCATGATCGCGCCCGACAACGCGCCCGACAACGCCATCGAGATCAGGGGGCTGCGCAAGCGCTATCGCGGCGGCAAGGGATTCAAGCCGCACGAGGCGCTGCAGGGCATCGACCTGGACATCCCGCGCGGCTCGTTCTTCGGCCTGCTGGGCCCCAACGGCGCGGGCAAGTCCACCCTGATCAACATTCTCGCCGGTCTGGTGAACAAGACCGAGGGCGAGGTCCGCATCTGGGGCTTCGACGTCGACAGGCAGCCGCGCAGCGCCCGCGCCAGCATCGGCGTGGTGCCGCAGGAGATCAGCTTCGACGCGTTCTTCACGCCGTTCGAGGCGCTGGAGCTGCAGGCGGGGCTCTACGGCGTGCCCAAGGCCGAGCGCCGCACCATGGAAATCCTCGCGGCCATGCACCTGACCGACAAGGCCAACGCCTATGCCCGGGCCCTGTCGGGCGGCATGAAGCGGCGGCTGCTGGTCGCCAAGGCCATGGTTCACAGCCCGCCGATCCTGGTGCTCGACGAGCCGACCGCCGGCGTCGACATCGAGCTGCGCCAGCAGCTCTGGGAGCACATCGAGGCTTTGAAGAGCGGCGGCGTCACCATCATGCTGACCACGCACTACCTGGAAGAGGCCGAGCGGCTGTGCGACCGCATCGCCATCATCGACAAGGGCGTGGTGGTGGCCAACGAGCCGACCCAGACCCTGCTGCAGCGGATCGACGAGCGCGAACTGGTGCTGCGCCTCGACCGGCCGGTGAACGCGATGCCTGAAGGGCTTCACGGTTTCCAGACGAAAACGCTGGCCGTCAACGAACTCTCCGTGCGCTACTCGGCCAGCCTGCACAATGTCGACGAGGTACTGCACGCGGTCCACGGCGCCGGGTACGGCATCCTCGACCTCACCATGCGCGAGGCCGACCTGGAAGACATCTTCATCAGCCTGACGAGCCGGACATAGCATGGCCAACGACGCGGACTTCGACGTCCTGGTGATCGGCAGCGGCGCGGCCGGCCTGACGCTGGCGCTGTGCGTTGCCGACCATTGCAAGGTGGGCGTGGTCTCCAAGGCGAAGATCGACTCGGGCAGCACCAACTGGGCCCAGGGCGGCATCGCCGCCGTGCTCGGCACCACCGACACGTTCGATTCCCATGTGCAGGATACGCTGGTCGCCGGCGCCGGCTTGTGCGACCCGGAGGCGGTGCGTTTCACCGTCGAGGAAGGCCCGGCCGCCATCCAGTGGCTGATCGACCAGGGCGTGCTGTTCGACACCACCAAGAGAGGCCCGTGGCACCTGACCCGCGAAGGCGGCCACAGCCACCGCCGGGTCATCCACAACAAGGACGCCACCGGCAAGGCGGTGCAGCGGACGCTGGACGAGCAGGCCAAGTCCCACCCGAACATCACGGTGCTGGAGAACTACCTCGCCGTCGACCTGATCAACCGCGACACCGGCGGCGTGCGCGGCGCGTGCCGGGGCGCCTACCTCTACGACATCGCGGAATCCCGGGTGAAGACCTTCGGCGCCAAGGCGACGGTGCTCGCCACCGGCGGCGCCAGCCGGGTCTATCTCTACACCTCGAACCCCGACGGCTCGACCGGCGACGGCATCGCCATGGCATGGCGCGCCGGCTGCCGGGTGGCGAACCTGGAGTTCAACCAGTTCCATCCGACCTGCCTCTACCATCCCGAGGCGCGCACCTTCCTGATCACCGAAGCGGTGCGCGGCGAAGGCGGCAAGCTGCTCTTGCCCAATGGCGAGCGCTTCATGAAGCGGTTCGACCCGCGCGGCGAGCTGGCGCCCCGCGACATCGTCGCCCGCGCCATCGACCACGAGATGAAGCGGCTGGGCCTGGAGTGCGTCTATCTGGACATCAGCCACAAGAAGAAGGGCTTCATCAAGGAGCACTTCCCGAACATCTACAGGCAGTGCAAGCAATACGGCATTGACATCTCGAAGGAGCCGATCCCGGTGGTGCCGGCCGCGCACCACACCTGCGGCGGCGTGATGGTCGACAAGCGCGGCCACACCGACGTGGACAACCTCTACTGCATCGGCGAGGCGTCCTATACCGGCCTGCACGGCGCCAACCGGCTGGCCAGCAATTCGCTGCTGGAATGCGTGGTCTATGCGACCAGCGCCGCCGAGGACATCCTGGAGAAGCTGGAGGCGCTGCCCGCGCCGCCGGACCTGAAGTCCTGGGACGAAAGCCGCGTCACCAATTCCGACGAGGAGGTCGTGGTGTCGCACAATTGGGACGAGCTGCGCCGCACCATGTGGAACTATGTGGGCATCGTGCGCACCGACAAGCGGTTGCGCCGCGCCCAAAGCCGCGTCGACCTGCTGCGCGCCGAGATCCAGGAGTATTACAGCAATTTCCGCGTCACGCCCGACCTGCTGGAGCTGCGCAACCTGGCGACGGTCGCCGACCTGATCGTGCGCTCGGCGGCGTCGCGCAAGGAAAGCCGCGGCTTGCACTACACGCTCGACTATCCGGACATGCTGCCGGACGCGCTGCCCACCGTGCTGGCGCCGGCCTGAGCATGTCGCGCGTCGCCTATGTCAACGGCTTCTACCTGCCCTATGCCCACGCGGCGGTGCATGTGGACGACCGCGCGGTGCAGTTCGCCGACGCGGCCTATGAGGTGATCGCGGTCATCGGCGGCCGGATCGCCGACCTCGAGCCCCATCTCGACCGGCTCGACCGGTCGCTCGCCGAACTGCGCATCGCCGGCCATCCGCGCCGCGCCGCGTTGACGGTGATCGCCAATCAGATGTTGCGCCGGAACCGGCTGGAATACGGCCTGCTCTACATCCAGGTCGGCCGCGGCGCGCCCGGCCTGCGCCATTCGCCGCGCGACAGCGCGTTCCCGAAGGATGTGCGGCCGTCGGTGATCATGACCTGCCGGCCGCTGGACTTTTCCCGGGTGGCGGCCCGCGCGGCCTCGGGCGTCGCGGTGGCGACCATGCCCGATCAGCGCTGGGGCCGGGTCGACATCAAGGCGGTCGCGCTGCTGCCCAACGCGCTGGCCAAGCAGGCGGCGCGCGAGGCCGGCGCGTTCGAGGCGTGGCTGGTCGACCGCGACGGCAAGGTCACCGAGGGCGCTTCGACCAACGCCTGGATCGTCGACGCGGGCGGCACCGTGATCACGCGGCCGCTGTCCAGCAACATCCTCGCCGGCATCACGCGGCAGGTGGTGATCGCCCAGGCGCGCGACGCCGGACTTGAGGTCGCCGAGCGCGCCTTCACCGTGGCCGAGGCGCAGGCCGCCAAGGAGGCGTTCTTCACCAGCACCACGGGCGGGCCGATCCCGGTGGTGACCATCGACGGCAAGCCGGTGGCGAACGGCGCGCCGGGCGAGGTGACAGGGAAGCTGGTCGGCCTCTACCGGCGGCACCTGGCCTCGTTCGCGGCCGATCCGGAGGCGGCGTTCCAGGCGCTGGGCGGCTGATGGCGCACGAGCTCTACAACAAGGCCACCTGGATCTTCGATCTCGACAACACGCTCTATCCGGCGGCATGCGACCTGTTCGCCCAGATCGACGTGAAGATGGGCGCCTATATCTCGAGGCTGCTGAGCGTCGACCTGATCGAGGCGCGCCGGGTGCAGAAGGACTATTTCATGGAGTACGGCACCACCCTCGCCGGACTGATGCGCCACCACCAGGTCGATCCGCACGACTATCTGGACTACGTCCACGACATCGACGTCACCGTGGTCATGCCCGACGAGCGCATGGCGAAGGCGCTGGAAGTGCTCCCTGGCCGCAAGATCGTCTATACCAACGGCTCGGCCGGCCACGCGGCGCGGGTGATGCAGCGGCTCGGGATCACCCACCTGTTCGAGGGCACCTTCGACGTGCTGGCGTCCGACTTCATTCCCAAACCCGATCCGGGCGCGTTCGGCGCGCTGATCGAGGCTTATGCCATCGACCCGGACGATGCGGTGATGGTCGAGGACCTGGCCAAGAACCTGATCCCGGCCAAGGACCTCGGCATCACCACGGTCTGGGTGCCGACCGCCTCCGAATGGTCCCGGGCCGGTGCCGACCGCAGCTTTATCGACTATGTGGCCGACGACCTGTCCGCCTGGCTCGCGGATGTGGCCGGTCTAGCCGATTGACACGCCGTCCGGCGCGGCTATGGTCTCCGCGCCTCAAGATTCAAGGATAGAGCCATGAGCCTGACGAGCCTGGAGCCGATCATCGACCGAGCCTGGGAAGAGCGCGACGGGATTTCCCTGACCACCATGGGCGAGGTTCGGGACGCGGTCGACGCCGCGCTGTCCGCCCTCGACGCCGGCAGGGCGCGCGTGGCCGAAAAGACCGACGGCGGCTGGGTCGTCAACCAGTGGCTGAAGAAGGCGGTGCTGCTGTCGTTCCGCCTCAACGACATGGAGCCGATCATGGGCGGCCCCGGCAACGCCACGCGCTGGTTCGACAAGGTGCAGTCGAAGTTCGACGGCTGGGGCGTCGAGGACTTCCGCGCCGCGCGCTTCCGCGCCGTGCCTGGCTGTTTCGTGCGCCGCTCGGCCTATATCGCGCCCGGCGTTGTGCTGATGCCCAGCTTCGTCAATCTGGGCGCCCATGTGGGCGAGAATTCCATGATCGACACCTGGGCGACGGTCGGCTCCTGCGCCCAGATCGGCCGGAACTGCCATATTTCGGGCGGCGCCGGCATCGGCGGCGTGCTCGAGCCGCTGCAGGCCGATCCGGTCCGCATCGAGGACAACGTGTTCATCGGCGCCCGCTCGGAAGTGGCCGAGGGCGTCATCGTCGAGGAAGGCTCGGTGCTTTCGATGGGCGTCTATATCGGCGCCAGCACCAAGATCGTCGACCGCGACACCGGCGAGGTGTTCTACGGCCGCGTCCCCGCCTATTCGGTGGTGGTTCCCGGAGCGCTTCCCGGCAAGCCGCTGCCCGACGGGACACAAGGCCCGAGCCTTTACTGCGCGGTGATCGTGAAGCGCGTCGACGAAAAGACCCGCTCGAAGACGTCGATCAACGAGCTGCTGCGGACCTGATCAATCCAGTTCGTCGCCTGAGCGCGGCGGCTGCGTTCCCGTGCTGTCGAGAATTTTCCGGACCCTGTTCCAGTCGCCGCGCTGAGCACGTTGCCGCAGCATGTCTTCAGTCCGTAGCGCGGACAGTTTTTCAGCCACGGCTGTGGCGATAAACTGGTTGAGCGAGACGCCTTCCTGCGCAGCCGTTTCCTTGACAGCCTGCATCACGCTCTGTGAAAGCCGGAGTGGGTAATTCGCTGCTTTTGTCATTTCGACCTCAGAGTTCTCATCGCGTCTTGTGGCTCCAGCAGGTCTATCCCGAATGAAGCCGGCACCCTTCCATAGTCCTTGAGATTGAACGTCACAATCGCGCTGGCTCGGCCGTTGACCGCGGTTTCCAGAACCATGTCGTCATATGGATCCGAAAGGAGCGGGCGCCAAAGGTAGTGAATGTCTACGGGCTCCAGGATCGATGCGAGACCATCGAGGATGGCCTCTATGTCATCCGGTGATAGACCCGTCTCCTCCATTAGGCCCGGCCGCGACAGCACCGCCTCATACTCGATGAAAAGTGGTACCGAGATCAGTCCGACTAGCGACCGTTCGCCTATCGCGTCGAGAATGGCGCGAGAAGCCCCTTTGGCGCTTCTGACGGCTGCAACGACTACGTCTGTATCCAGCACCAACCGCATAATGTGATATTATATATGATATCATAAGTAGAAACCAGATTTTGGTGTGCGAACCCATGCGATTGGCTAAAGTGCGCGCCATGACCAGCATCGATCCCGTTGAACTTACCCAGGAACTGATCCGCCGTCCCAGCGTGACGCCGGCGGACGCGGGGGCGCTCGACGTGCTGCAGCGGGCGCTGGAGAAGATCGGGTTCGCTTGCAGGCGCTACGTGTTCTCCGAGGAGGGCACTCCCGACATCGACAACCTCTATGCGCGGCTGGGCACGGCGTTGCCGAACTTCTGCTTCGCCGGGCACACGGATGTGGTGCCGGTCGGCGACCTGGCCGGCTGGACGGTCGATCCGTTCGGGGCCCAGATCATCGACGGCAATCTGTTCGGGCGTGGCGCGGCCGACATGAAGGCGGCCATCGCCTGCTTCACTGCGGCGGCTGGACGGTTCGCCGCCGGACACAAGGATTTCCCCGGCTCCATCAGCCTGCTGATCACCGGCGACGAGGAAGGCCCGTCGATCAACGGCACGAAGAAGGTGCTGGAGGCGCTGCGGGAAGAGGGCGAGCAGCTCACCCACTGCCTGGTCGGCGAGCCCACCAACCCCATCAGGCTCGGCGACATGGCCAAGATCGGCCGGCGCGGCAGCCTCAACGGCCTGGTCACCGTCAACGGCGTGCAGGGCCACGTGGCCTATCCGCACCTGGCCGACAATCCGGCGCCGAAGCTGGCGCGGCTGATGGCCCGCCTGGTCGCGCTGGAGCTGGACCGGGGCAACGCCCACTTCCAGGCATCCAACCTGGAGATCACCGCCATGGAGACCAGCCCCGGCGCCGAAAACGTCATCCCGGCCTGGGCGCGCTGCCGCTTCAACGTGCGGTTCAACAGCGACCATTCCTCCGAGGACGTGGAGCGGCTGGTGCGCAACGCGCTCGACCAGGAGCTGATCGACTACGACCTCGCCATCAAGGTCAGCGGCGAATCCTTCCTGACGCCGCCGGGCAGGCTGAGCAGCCTGATCGTCGAGGCCTGCAAGTCGGTGCTGGGCGTCGAGCCCGAACTCAGCACCACCGGCGGCACGTCGGACGCGCGCTTCATCAAGGATTACTGCCCGGTGATCGAATTCGGCATGGCGAGCGGCACCATGCACAAGGTCGACGAGCGGGTCGCGGTAGCGGACATCGAAGGCTTGACGAAGATCTACGAGGAAGTGCTAAAGCGCTACTTCCTTTGATCCGTCATTGCGAGCCGCGTAGCGGCGCGGCAACCCAGCAGCAACGGTCAAGCGGCGGCAATGCCTGGGTTGCCGCGCTTCGCTCGCAATGACGTAAGGGTTAAGGATATACCACTCGCGTCAAATAAAGCCCGTCCGGCGGCGCGTTCAGCCCCAACCGCTGCCTGTCCCGCGCCTCCAGCGCCGCGGTCACGTCGCCCGGCGTCCACTTGCCTTCGCCGACCAGCTTCAGTGTGCCGACCATGGAGCGCACCTGGTGGTGCAGGAACGAGCGCGCCTCGGCGACGATCGTGATCTCATGACCGTGGCGCATGACATCGAGCCGGTCTAGGGTCTTCAGCGGCGACTGCGCCTGGCAGTGCACCGAGCGGAAGGTGGTGAAGTCGTGCCGCCCAACCAGAGTCTGGGCCGCGTCATGCATCGCGTCCGCGTCCAGCGGCACCGGCACCTGCCACGCGAGCCCGTGGTCGAAAGTCAGCGGTGGGCGGCGATTGACGATGCGGTAGCGGTAGGCACGGCCGACGGCGTCGAACCGGGCATGGAATTCGGGCGCGGCCACCGCCGCGTCCAGCACCGCGACCGGATCGGGCTTCAGATGATGATTGAGCGCGCCCTGGACCTCCCTCGGGCTCTTGTCGGCGGTCAGGTCGAAATGCACCACCTGGCCTTCGGCGTGAACGCCCGCGTCGGTGCGGCCGGCGCCGGTGACGGTCACCGCCTCGCCGCAGAACATCTCGATGGCGCGCTCCAGCGCCGCCTGGATCGACGGCCCGTTGGTCTGGCGCTGGAAGCCGACGAACGGCCCGCCGTCATATTCGATGGTGAGGCGATAGCGCGGCATCAGCCCAGGACCTCGCCGCGCGGGATCGGGAATCCGCGCAACAGCGCGTCCGCGCCCATGGCGCCCTTGCCGGCGCGTTGCAGTTCGGTCAGCAACACAGCGCCGTCGCCGCAGGCGATGGTGAGTGTGTCGTCGAGCACCGTGCCGGGCGCGCCCGAACCGGCGGCGACCCTGCTGCGCAACGCCTTTATGCGTTCGCCGCGATATTCGAACCACGCGCCGGGAAATGGGCTCAGGCCGCGGATGTGGCGGTCCACCTCGATAGCGGGGCGCGACCAATCGATGCGCCCCTCGGCCTTGTCGATCTTCTTCGCATAGATGACGCCATCCTCGGGCTGCGGCTCCGGAACGGCGCCGGCCTGCACATCCGCCAGCGCCTCGAACAGCGGTGCGGCGCCCAGCGCGGCCAGCGCGTCGTGCAGCTCGCCCGCCGTCATTTCCGGGCCGATGGGGATTTCCCGGCGACGGTAGACCGGACCGGTGTCGAGGCCTTGCTCCATCCGCATGATGCAGACGCCGGTTTTCTCGTCGCCCGCCATGATCGCCCGCTGGATCGGGGCGGCGCCGCGCCAGCGTGGCAGCAGCGAGGCATGGACGTTGAGGCACCCGAGGCGCGGCGCGTCAAGGACCGGCTTGGGCAGGATCAGGCCGTAGGCGGCGACCACGGCGACTTCGAGATCGAGCGCGGCGAACGCCTGCTGGTCATCGGCGGATTTCAGCGTTTCCGGCGTGAGAACCGGGATGCCCAGCATGTCGGCCAGGCGGTGTACCGGAGACGGCTGCGGCTTCTTGCCGCGCCCCGCCTGGCGCGGCGGCTGGCTGTAGACGGCGGCGATCTGGTGGCCATGGGTCCGCGACCAGCCGGCCAGATCGGCGAGGATGCGCGCCGCGAAGTCGGGCGTGCCCATGAAGGCGATGCGCATCTTTCGGGTCCGGTTATTCGGCGGCTTCGGCTTTGCGGGCCTTGGTCAGCTTGCGCACGATCATGTCGCGCTTCATCCGCGACAGATGGTCGATGAACAGCACGCCGTTCAGATGGTCCATCTCGTGCTGGATGCAGGTGGCGAGCAGGCCGGTCGCGTGAATCTCCCGCGCCTCGCCGTCGTAGTCCAGGAAGCGCACCTTCACCTCGGCGGGACGGTCCACGTCGCCGAACATCTCCGGCACCGACAGGCAGCCTTCCTGGTAGGAGGCCAGCTCTTCGGACTCCCAGACGATCTCCGGATTGATGAAGTAGCGCGGCGCCCGGCCTTCCTCCTCGGTGGCGATGTCCATCACCAGCACCCGCTTGGGCACGCCGACCTGGATGGCGGCGAGGCCGATGCCGGGCGCGTCGTACATGGTCTCGAGCATGTCGTCCATCAGCGCGCGCAGTTCGTCGTCGACCGTCTCCACAGGCTTCGATACCTGCTTCAGGACCGGATCGGGAACGGTGACGATGGTGCGGATGGCCATTTCTGCTCGCTGGTTTGTTTGCCGGTAGGTAGTACGGGCGGCCGGAAGCGTCAAGCGGCCACGGTACAGTGTCTATGGGCACGGCGAATCCCGGCATGATACCCTATCTCATATGCCTGTCATCAAAACCGAGGACCGATGGAAGACTCCGGAGCCCTGCTCGTATTCGGCCTGATCGCCGTCGCCCTGTTGGTCGCGGGCGGCTTCTGGCTGGTGCTCAACCATTTGAAGCAGCCGCGCCAGGATCCCATGGCGCAGTGGCAGGCCGACCAGCTCTCCAGCCTGACGGCAAGGCTCCAGGCGCTGGCCGAAAGCCAGGTCAGCCTGCAGTCCGCCATCAACCAGCGGCTCGACAGCGTCACCCACCGGCTGGGCGAAGGCTTCAGCCAGAACGCGGAAAAAACCGCCAAGTCGCTGGGCGAGATCCAGGAGCGGCTCACCGTCATCGACAAGGCGCAGGACAATCTGATCAAGCTGTCGAACGATGTGGTCGGGCTGCAGGACATCCTCAGCAACAAGCAGGCGCGCGGCGCGTTCGGCGAGATCCAGCTCAACGACCTGGTGTCGTCCATCCTGCCGCCCACCGCCTACGAGTTCCAGGCGACGCTGACCAACGGCAAGCGGGCCGACTGCCTGATCCATCTGCCCAAGCCGCCCGGCTCCATCGCCATCGACGCCAAGTTCCCGCTGGAAAGCTACCGGCTGCTGCAGGCCGCCGAGCGCGGCGACGAGCGCAAGCTGGCCGAGCGCGCGTTCCGGATCGACGTATTGAAGCACGTGGCCGATATCGCCGAGCGCTACGTGGCGATCGAGGGCACCGCCGATTCGGCGCTGATGTTCCTGCCGTCCGAGGCGGTCTATGCCGAGCTGCATGCCAATTTCCGCGACGTGGTCGAAAAGTCGTTCGCGGCCAAGGTCTGGATTGTCTCGCCCACCACCATGATGGCGACGCTGAACACCGTGCGTGCCATCCTCAGGGACGTGCGGATGCGCGAGCAGGCCGGGCTGATCCAGAAGGAGGTGGCGGTGCTGATGGAAGATATCCGCCGGCTCGACAAGCGCGTCGACAGTCTTCAGACGCATTTCAACCAGGCCAGCCGCGACATCGACGACATCGTCATTTCCAGCAAGAAGGTCACCAGCCGGGCGGGGAAGATCGAGGAGCTGGAGCTCGACAAGGTCGAGCCGGTGGTGAAGCTGGTGGTGGAGAATTAGGGGCAGCGCCCCCTCGCTCGCTCCACTCTCTTTGTCACCCCCGCCA
>LNFM01003551.1_pt1 | contig 56885 bp, 56 predicted proteins | sample 596031 | NCBI WGS metagenome assembly LNFM01 (sample SAMN04254537, study PRJNA301005) | activated carbon metagenome | isolation source: dual media filters at the Ann Arbor, Michigan drinking water treatment plant | place: USA: Ann Arbor
CCGTCACTGCCCGGTCGAGGATCTCGACCGACACATCCTTCAGCGCATGGTTCGTGCCGTAGTAGACCTGAACGCCCGTCGCCGAGATCTTGGCCGTCACAGAGTCCAGTCCGGGTTTCGCCCCACGCAAGTCATCCATCGTCTGCTCCACGCCGTCGCCGCCCGGGAGGGCGCTCCTTGCTGCCGGTCTAGGACGGCATGGTGACGCATATGCGACGGATTTGTAACAGCTGGATGACGGCGCGGCACACTGCCGGTCGAACCTTGCCGACCGACGCCGTCGATCTTCCGCCGCCCCCTTGCGCTGGGTCGAACGGCTGGCGCAGTGTCGGCGCGACCTGACCGGAGCTTCATCGTGACCCTGCCCCCCTACCGCTGGCCTGATCCCGACCGCGACTATCTCAACGGGGCTTTCATTCCCGGCGCGGCCGACTATCCGCCGCGCTGGACCAAGGCGGCGGACGAGTTCCGGCAAGCCATGGGCCGCCGCGCCGATCTCGACCTGGTCTACGGCCCGTCGCCCCGGCAAAGGCTGGACCTGTTCCTGCCCGAAGGCACGCCGAAGGGTGTCGTCATGTTCGTGCATGGCGGCTACTGGCATCTCTTTTCCAAGGCACACTGGTCGCATCTGGCGGCGGGTCCACTGGCGCGCGGCTATGCGGTGGCGATGCCGGGCTACACGCTGGCCCCGGTCGCCCGCCTGGCCGACATCACCGCCGAGATCGCCCGCGCCGCCTGGTTCGTCGGGACGCGGGTGGCCGGGCCGATGGTGGTGACCGGGCATTCCGCCGGGGGGCACCTTGCCGCCCGGATGGGCTGCGCCGACGTGTCCGTGCCGGTCGCGCGGGTGGTGCCGATCTCTCCGCTGACCGAACTAGGGCCACTGATCGCGACCGCGATGAACGAGACCCTGAAGATCGACGCCGCAGAGGCCGCCTCCGAAAGCCCGGCCCGGCTTGCCTTGCGGGACGGGGTCGGCGCCCAGGTCTGGGTCGGCGGGGATGAACGCCCGGCCTTCCTCTGGCACGCCCGGGTCCTGGCCGAGGCCTGGGGCTGCGGCTGGACGGTCGATCCGGGGCGGCACCATTTCGACGTGATCGACGGGCTGGCCGACCCGGCATCGCCGCTGTGCGAGGCGCTGCTGCACGGGCTGTGAGGGAAACCCGTCCACAGGTGGACAGGGTTTCAGCCCTTGCAAGATCAACGGGTTAGCTGTGGACCTTCACACAGCGTTAACCCTTGCGCGGCGGCGCGTCATGCAATGTCGCCCCTTCCCGCCCAAGTCAGCGAGACAGGACGACATCCCACGACGCGCGGGCCGTCAGAGCAGCATCGCCTCTTCCGCCCGCCGCGCCTCGGCCTCGCGCTCGGCCTCGATCCGCGCCCGGCGGCGGCGGTTCGCTTCATAGGCCAGGGCCAGCACCAGGGTCAGCAGGATCAGCAGGAACGCCAGCGCGTTGATCTTCGGCGTGATCCCCGACCGGACCTGGCTGAAGACATAGACCGTCAGCGTCGTCTCGTTCGCCTTGGTGAACAGCGTGACGTTGAAGTTCTCGATCGACTGGAAGAAAGCGATGGCCGCCGAAGCCGCGATGGCCGGGAACAGGTGCGGCAACAGGATACGCCGCAGCACCTGACCGTGGTTGGCGCCAAGATCCAGCGCCGCCTCTTCCAGCCCCGGATCAAAGCTTTGCAGCCGGGCTAGCACCAGAAGCATCACATAGGCCGCGATATAGCTGACCTGCCCCAGCACCGCGAGATGCAGGCCCCGCCCGAACAACGCAAAGTCATGCGCCCCGGTGGCGTTGCCAAGCTGGTTCCAGAACAGCACGGTCGAGATGCCGATCACCAGGCCCGGCGCCAGCACCGGTGCGACCATGAAGCCATACAGCGTCGCCCGGTACTTGCCCGAGATCGAGTTCAGCACGATCGCCGCCGCCGTCCCGATCGGCACCGCCAGGGCCACCACGGCCAGCGCGACGATGATCGAGTTCAGGAAGGCCCCCCACATGGTCTGGTCGGCCCAAAGATCGCCGAACCAGGCCCAGGTAAAGCCCTTCCAGGGTGCCACGGTGGGCAGCTTGCTGTCGTTGAACGCCGCCCCCGCCATGACGACCAGCGGGACCAGCAGATACAGGATGAACAGCGTGAAATAGAGCTGTCCGAGGAATGCGCGGTTCCGGCTCATTTGGCGATATCCGACAGTTTGACCTTGAAGAGCCGCATCATCAGGATGACGAAGACGATGCAGACCAGAAGGAAGATCATCGAATAGGCGGCCCCGGTGTTCCAGTCGAGCGCGTCGTTGAACCAGGTGTAGATCGTCTGCGGGAACCAGTTCGCCTTGGTGGAGCCCACCACGGTCGGCACCAGCAGCGACCCTGCCGACAGCATGAAGACCATCACGCAACCCGACGCGATGCCGGGCTTGGCATGCGGGATCACCACCCGCCAGTGCGTCCGCCACCAGGGCGAGCCCAGATCCTCGGCCGCCTCGATCTGGTTGGTGTCCAGCGAGGTGATCGCCGTGTAGATCGGGAACAGCATGAACAACACGTAGCAGTAGGTCAGCACGATCACGATGGCATCGTACGAGGTGAAGATCCCGTTCTGCCAGCGGATGCTTTCGTCGATGATCCCCAGCGCCTTCAGCATCGCGTTCAGCGGGCCGTTGAAGGTCAGGATGATGTACCAGGCAAAGGCTCGCAGCGCCTCGGACACCCACATCGGGATGAAGAGCAGCAGGAGCAGCGTCGGGATCGACTTCGGGCTGGCGATCTTGGCCAGGAAATAGGCCAGCGGATAAGCCAGGATCAGCGTCATCAGCGTGACAAGGGCCGAGAAGAAGACCGTGTCAACAAAGGTGCTGACGTGGATCGGGATGGTGATCGGAATGCCGAACCAGTTGGTCTCGATCGGGTTGGACAGGATCTTGTCGTAGTTCTGCAGCGTGAAGACATCCTTCGGCCCGCCAAGTTCGGTGACCGGCAGATAGGGATAAAAGCTTTCGAACAGCATCGAGAAGTTGGGCAGGATCACCAGAACCAGCAGCCAGAAGGCGACCAGCAAGCAGAACATGGAGGTCAGCCCGGTCCCGTAGCGGCGGAGAAGGTCTTCCATCGGCCTACCTCCGGACGTTCGCGTCGGGCAACAGCAGGGCCCGCGCCGCATCGAAGGTGGCATAGACCGTATCGCCCACCGCGGGCACCGGTGTCACGCCGTCGTTCTTCACTTCTGCCGAAAGGCGCTTGCCCCCCGCCGCAGACCCGTGGACCGAGATGAACGCCCCCTCGAAGGCAACCTCGGTCACCTCCATCTGGACCGAGTTCTCGGCGGCGGCGGACTTGGTCAGTTGGGTGTGTTCGGGCCGGACGTAAAGCTTCAGCGCCTTGCCGGCCGCCTCGGGCGAGATGCGGGCGCGGAAGCTGCCGTGCGGGCCGGCCATCGCGGCCATGCCCCCCGCGACCGGGCCGACATCACCCTCGAAGATGTTGTTTTCGCCCACGAAAGAGGCCACGAACCCGTTGACCGGGTTGTCATAGATGTCGCGCGGCGCAGCGATCTGCTGGATGCGTCCCTGGGACATGACGCCCACCCGGTCCGACATCGCCAGGGCCTCGCCCTGGTCATGGGTGATGTAGATGAAGGTGACACCCGTGCGCTTCTGGATCGCGCGGAGTTCCGCCCGCATGTGCTGGCGAAGCTTGAGGTCCAGCGCCGACAGCGGTTCGTCCAAGAGCATCACCTGCGGCTCGACCGCAAGCGCCCGGGCGATGGCGACGCGCTGCTTCTGGCCACCGGACAGCTGGCTGACCATCTTGTCGGCGGCACCCGGCAGGTCGACAAGCTTCAACAGGTCCTCGGCCTTCTTGCGGCGCGTGGCCTTGTCGACCCCGCGCACTTCCAGGCCGAACGAGATGTTTTCCCAGATCGGCATCAGCGGGAAAAGCGCGAGGTTCTGGAAGATCAGCGCCGTCGGCCGCTGGTTCGGGCGCTGGCCCTTGACGTCCTTGCCGCCGATCTTGATGGCACCTTCGGTCGGCTCGATGAACCCCGAGACCATCCGCAGGATCGTGGTCTTGCCACAGCCCGACGGCCCGAGGAACGAAAAGAACTCCCCCGGCTTGATCGACACATTGGCGTTGTCGACGGCGCGGAAGCTGCCGAAGTCGCAACAGACGTTTTCAAGATCAATTCCCGCGCTCATGTCGCGTGGTCCCCCAATCGTATTCCCCGAGTGTCAGTCTTTTTGTTGGCAAGGCTAGCAGGCCGCCCGGCCCCTGCAATGGGTATCGCCAGTTTCAGCCCGACGATCTGTCCAGACCGACAGGCCGATGCCCGAAAAAGTCACGCCGAGCCCTTTCGGACCCGGCGTGATTTCGATCGGCGGTACGCTTACGCCGCCTTGTACTTGTCGGCGTATTCCGACCGCTTGGCGATGAACTCGGCCGACTGCTCGGGCCACCACCACAGCTTTGCCAGCGCGGCATCGTCGAAGGTGCCGCCGTAGTAGGCTGCGACTTCCGGGTCGATGAAATCGGCCGAGCCCTTGCCCACTGCGTTCGACGAGAAGGCAGCCGCCCACATCGCCGAACCTTCGGCGGAGGAGACGAACTTGGCGAACTCGTGCGCCTGGTCGACGTTGGTGGCGTTCTTCATCAGCACGAAGCCCTGGTGCCAGGCGAAGGCGCCTTCGGCGGGGGCGATGTACTTGTAGCCGTCGTTGCGCAGGTTGTAGCCGGTCGAATCCCAGCACAGGCCCACAGTCGCGCCGTTCGCGGTGAAGCCCGCGTTGGCCTCGTTTTCGCCCGACCACCACTGCACGACGTTGCCCTTGGCCTTGATCGCCTCGGCCAGCGCGATGTCCCACAGTTCGGTCATCGCGGCCATGTCGGTGTAGCCGTCCATCCACGGACGCGGCAGCTTGCCGGTCGCATCCAGCCAGCGGCCCATCGCGGCCAGGGTCGAGTGCGGACGCAGCACGGCCTGGTTTTCCGCGTTGAAGAGATCGCCCAGCGAGGCAGGCGAGGACAGTTTGGCGTTGGCTTCGTTCACGACCAGCGCCTCGGTGCCCCAGTTCGACGGCACGTAGTAGAGGGCGCCGTCCTTGCGCGACCGCTCACCCGCCGAGCCGTCGGCCAGACCGGGCAGGTAGTTGTCCATCGCCAGCTTGGATTCGTCCCAGGCGCCGAGAAGGCCGTTCGAGTTCCAGCCACCCCAACGGTCGATGGTCGGCTCCAGCACGTCGACGCCACCGGCTTCGAGTGCGACCTTGCCCTCGGCGAACATGGTGTCCTGGTCGGGCAGCTCCTTGAAGTTGACAGTGATCCCGGTCGCGGCGGTGAAAGCCGGGAACACCTTTTCAGCCAGCGCCGGATAGCCGGCCCAACCGATGAAGTTCACTTCGCCCGACGAGGCCAAGGCCTTCGACGAGATGATCGCCGGAGCGGCGAGGATGCCTGCACCAGCAGCGGACCCTTGCAGGAACCGGCGGCGGCTGAAGGCGGATTTTGCGTTTTTCACGGTAAGTCTCCCTGGTTTTTTGGTAGGCAGAGGCGCGGGCTGTCCCCGAATTATATCGTTCGTGCGGGCGCGCTTGGTGCGGTCTAGCAGGTGCTGTGTAACAGGACCTTGTCAGCCGCACCAAGTTGCCATGCGGTCAGACCTTACTCTGCCATTGGGTGGGGCTGTCAACGGGGCTGTTGGGCGATACAACCGAAGGTTGGCGCGCTGCCTTCGGCTGGTGGGTTTCCGGGCAGAAAGCCGCCAAAGGGCCCGGGTTTTGCGCCCGGTCTGGACCCGGTCGATTCGGGTCATTCTCCATGCGTCACAGCGCCCGGGTCACGCCGCCCACGTCGGCCTGCGCCACGGCCACCGATTTCAGCACCGCATGCACCGCCACGCCCGGCGCCAGTCCCAAGGTCTGGGCCGAGCGGCGGGTCAACCGGGCCAGAAGGAACTCGGACCCGACCTCCAGCCGCACCAGCACTCCCGGCCCCTGCCCGTCATGCAGCGCTGCGACCTTTGCCGGAAGGATGTTCAGCGCCGACAGCCCGACCGGCCTGTCGCGCGACAGGATTACATCCTGCGCCGCGATCCGCACCCGCACACTGCGCCCTGGCGCCCCTGCGACATGGGGCAGCCACAGGGGCCCTGCCTCGGTTTCCAGCCGGGTCAGGCCGTCCGCCTCATGCGCCGCTATCCGCGCGGTCAGGACGGCCCCCGCGTCGCGCAGCCCCATCAGCTGGGCGGTCGCAGGATCGGACAGGATATCGGCCGCCGGTCCCACTGCCACCACCTTGCCTGCGGCGATCACCGCGATGGTCGTCGCCAGCCGCGCGACTTCGGGCAAGGAGTGGCTGACATACAGGATCGGCAGCCCGGTCTCGTCCCGCAGCGCCTCGATATAGGGCAGGATCTCGGCCTTCCGCCCGTCGTCAAGCGACGCGAGCGGTTCGTCCATCAGAAGGATCTTTGGCGCAGCGAGGATCGCGCGGCCCATGGCAACGCGCTGCCGCTCGCCACCGGAAAGCGCCACAGGGCGGCGAGCAAGAAGCGGTCCAAGGTCCAGGGCGCCAACGACATCATCCAGTTTGGGCCCGCCAAGACCATGGGCGCGCTTCAGAGCAAACTCCAGATTCCCGCGCACCGAAAGATGCGGGAAAAGGCGCGTGTCCTGAAAGACGAACCCCACGCCCCGCCGCTCGGGGGGCAGTTGCTGTTTCCCGTCCTGCCAGACTTCACCAGACATCGCGATCCGGCCCTGCGCCCGCGTCTCGAACCCGGCAATGACGCGCAACAATGTGCTCTTGCCCGATCCGGAACGCCCGAAGATGGCGGTCACGCCCGACAGCGGAAAATCCTGCGCTATTTCAAGCGTGAAGTCTGCAAAGCTGAGTTGGACGTTGACCTCAAGCATCGTCTACCCCGCCGACACCGGAAACCGACGGTTCACCGTGTAGACAAACAGAAGCACGAAGAACGAAAACGCCAGCAGGATTGCGGACAACAGATGTGCATCCGCATAGTTGATCGTCTCGACATGTTCATAGATTGCGATCGAGATCACCTTGGTCTCGCCCGGGATGTTGCCGCCAAGCATAAGGACAACACCGAACTCGCCCACGGTATGGGCAAAACTGAGCACCGCTGCCGTCAGAAATCCGCGCGCCGACATCGGAACCGCGACGGACCAGAAACGGTCGAAAGGTCCGGCGCGCAACGCTGCGGCAGCCTCCAGCGGTGCGCGACCCACGGCTTCGAACGCAGCCTGCAAAGGCTGCACGGTGAAGGGAAGGGAATACAGCACCGACCCGACGACCAGCCCAAGGAACGAAAACGTCAGCGTGGTGCCGGTCAGGTCAAACCAGGCCTGCCCGATCGGGGATCGCGGGCTTAGGACCACCAGAAGATAGAACCCGAGCACCGTAGGTGGCAGCACCAGCGGCAATGCCGTAAGTGCCTCGACGACCGGCTTGAGACGGCTTTTTGTAAAGGCCAGCCACCAGGCTATCGGCGTGCCGACGATCAGAAGAACCAGCATCGTGATGCCGGCAAGCTGAAGCGTCAGCCAAAGCGGCCCAAGGTCAGGAATGTCCATCCGTCAGTCAACGCCGTAGCCGAACGAGGTCGCAATTCCCCGTGCAGTGTCGCCCTTGAGAAAGTCCATGAAGGCGATGGCAGCCGCATTGTCCTTGCCCGGATTCAAGAGCACGGCGTCCTGTTCGATGGGCGAGAACATGTCTTGCGGGATGTCATAGCGCGAGCCCTTTGCTTCCCCTTCCAGCGTCGCTACAGCCGAGGTGGCCACGAAGCCGACCTGCGCCGCACCGCTATCCACCAGCGAGAAGGTCTGGCCGATATTCTGCCCCATCACGATCTTCGGCTGCACCGTATCCCACAAGCCCATCGCCTGCATCACCTCGCGCGCAGCGATGCCATAGGGGGCGAGGTCGGGGTTGGCAATGGCGATGTAGCGCGTGTCCGCCGCCGTCAGGGCTGCCGCCGGGTCCGCACCGATCAGTGAAGGATCTCTGCTCCAAAGCGATAGCTTGCCGATTGCGTAAGTGAAGCTGCTGCCCGCCACGCCCAGACCATCCGCCTCAAGTTTCGCCGGGGTTTTGGCATCGGCAGACAGCATGACATCGAACGGGGCCCCTTCAGCGATCTGAGCGTAAAGCTTGCCGGTAGCGCCGGTGGTGATTTTCACGCTATGGCCTGTCGCCTTTTCAAACTCAGCGGCCACCACTTCAATGGCGCCTGCATAGTTGGCGGCGGCGGCAACCAGCGCCTGATCTGCCCAGGCAGGGCCAGGATCACTGGCTGCCGCAATCAACGAAAAGCTTGCGGCGAGCGCGATTCTGCGGGTCTGCGCCGGCATGGCTGAATTCCTGATTGGGTTATGTCCCGCCGAACATATCGCTCGCCTCCGCTGGGCCGCAAGCATTATTTCCCGTCGGACATATCCCCTAGCAACCCGGCAATACGTGCGACCCCAGGCGCAGCGGCGGTATCGACGGCGGCCAGCATGTCCCGGTAAGCCGCCAGAACCGCCTGCCCGTCTTCGGACAAACCCGCCCCGCCCCCGCCTGCCCCGCCCCGCACCGACAGGACCAAGGGCGCGCGGAAGGCTGCGTTCATCTCCTCGACCAGAGCCCAGGCGCGCTTGTAGCTCATCCCCATCGCCCGGCCTGCTGCGGCGATCGACCCGGTCTCGGCGATCCGGGCCAGAAGCTCACCCTTGCCCGGCCCGAAGACCAGCTGGTCGCCGAACAGCAGTCGCAGACGCAAGGTGACCGGTTGATCCGCCATCCGCCAAGGATTGCCGCAACTGCAGGGGCTGGCAAGGGCCAGCGACTGGGCGATGTGCAGGATCGATCCGGCGGGCAAGCATCGAATCGTTGACCAAAAGCGCTTTGGAGACTATTCCTCTCAAAACGTTTTGGGCTTCGGAAGGGAGCATTGCTTCGAATCCAAAGCGTTTTGAATGGAAAGTGGACGCCAACAAGGGCGACCCTAGGGAGGAATACCAATGAATATCATGAAGGGCCGCGCACTTCGCGCGACCGCCACCGCAGCCATGCTTGCCGTGTTCGGCGCTCCTGTCGTGGCGGAAGAGCTGTTCTACGTTTCCGGCGCTGTCGGCAACGCGGTCGAGAACTTCAAGACCCTGGTCAAGCCGTGGGAAGAAGCGACCGGCAACACCGTGACGCTGGTGCCGATGCCCGCGTCCACCACCGACCAGTTCGGCCAGTATCGCCTTTGGCTTGCCGCCGGTGCCACCGACATCGACCTCTACCAGACCGACGTGATCTGGGCCCCGCAGCTGGCCGACCACTTCGTCGACCTGACCGAAGTGGCCAAGGACCTGGCACCGACCCACTTCCCGTCGATCATCCAGTCGCAGACTGTGAACGGCAAGCTCGTCGCGCTGCCGATCTTCACCGACGCGCCGGCGCTTTACTACCGCAAGGACCTTCTGGACAAGCATGGCAAGACCCCGCCGAAGACCTGGGCCGAGCTGACCGAGACCGCGCAGTTCATCCAGGACGCCGAACGCGCCGAGGGCAAGGCCGATCTCTGGGGCTTCGTCTGGCAGGGCAACGCCTATGAAGGCCTGACCTGCAACGCGCTGGAATGGGTCAAATCCTTCGGCGGCGGCCAGATCGTCGAGCCCGATGGCACGATCTCGATCAACAACGAAAACGCTGTGGCCGCACTTGAGACCGTCAAGGGCTGGGTCGGCACGATCTCTCCCGATGGCGTTCTGGCCTACCAGGAAGAAGAAGCCCGTGGCGTCTGGCAGACCGGCAATGCTGTCTTCATGCGCAACTGGCCCTATGCCTACGGCCTTGGCAACGGCGACGACTCGGCGGTCAAGGGCCTGTTTGGCGTGACCACCTTGCCGGTCGGCAAGGAAGGCGACACTTCGGCGGCGACGCTGGGTGGCTGGAACGTGGCCGTGTCCAAGTACTCGACCAAGCAGGAAGCGGCGGTTTCGCTGGCCATGTACCTGGCTGGCCCCGAGGCGCAGAAGCAGCGCGCCATCGCGGAATCGAACCTGCCGACCATCGTCGCCCTGTACGACGACGCCGACATCGCTGCCGCGCAGCCGATCATCCCGCAGTGGAAGGACGTGTTCCTGAACGCCGTTCCGCGCCCGTCGGCGCCGACGCTTGGCAAGTACAACGAGGTTTCGGCCAAGTTCTGGTCGGCCGTGCACAGCACCCTGTCGGGTGAAGGCACCGCTGCCGAGAACCTGGAACTCCTCGAAGTGGAACTGACGGACCTCAAGGGGTCGGGCTGGTAAGTCCTCCCGGATCTGACTGACCCCAGCGGCGGGCGGCTTTCTTCACGGCGAGCCGCCCGCCTTTTCTAACCGGGTCTCGAGGGGGGACCCGACAGGGGAGGGTATCATGGCAACCAACGACGGGGGGCTCAGCCTCTCGCAGCAACGGCAACGCGCGGCCTTCTGGTTTCTCGCACCGATGCTTGCGGCACTGTTCTTCGTGGCCGCCTGGCCGCTTTTGCGCACGATCTGGTTTTCGCTGACCAACACGCTTCTGTCCGACCTTTACGGCGGCGAGTTCATCGGGTTTGACAACTACCTGTCCGTCCGCGTGCTGGACTCCGGCCGCTGGATCTGGCGGGGCACGCTGGTCGACCCGGCCTGGTGGAACGCGGTCTGGAACACGGTGCGCTTCGCCTTCGTCTCGGTCTTCTTTGAAACCGTGCTGGGCCTGATCGTCGCCCTCGTTCTCAACGCCGAATTCAAGGGCCGCGGGTTTGTCCGCGCGGCCATCCTGATCCCCTGGGCCATTCCCACCATCGTCAGCGCGAAGATGTGGGCCTGGATGCTGAATGACCAGTTCGGGATCATCAACGACATCATGCTGAACCTCGGGCTGATCGACCAGAAGATCGCCTGGACCGCCTCGGTCGACACCGCGATGTATGCCGTGCTGATGGTCGACATCTGGAAGACCACGCCCTTCATGGCGCTCCTCATCCTCGCCGGTCTGCAGATGGTCCCGCGTGACATCTACGAGGCGGCGAAACTGGACGGCGTCAATCCGGTCAAGGTGTTCTTCAAGATCACCCTGCCGCTGATCCGCCCCGCGCTGGCCGTCGCAATCATCTTCCGGATGCTGGACGCGCTGCGGATCTTCGACCTTGTCTATGTCCTCACGCCCAACTCGGCCGCCACCAAGACCATGTCGGTCATCAGCCGCGAGAACATGATCGACTTCGACAAGTTCGCCTATGGCGCCGCGCAGTCCACACTGCTCTTCGCGATCATCGCCATCTTCGTCAGCCTCTACATCTGGCTTGGCAAGGTCGACCTGTCAGGGGAGGGCCAGAAATGACCGCGCAGAAACTTCTCTCCACCGTCGGTTTCTACGCCCTTGTCGTGGTGATCGTCGTCTTCTCGGTCTTCCCGTTCTACTACGCGATCATCACCTCTTTCGCGACGGGGACCGAGCTCTTCAAGGTCAACTACTGGCCCAAGGCTTTCGACTGGGGCAACTACGAATCCGTCCTTGGCGGCCGCAACTTCGTCCGCTCGATCTGGAACTCGGTCTTCATCGCGACGACCACCGTCGTCTTCGCCCTCTTTCTGGCCGTCACCGCCTCCTACGCGCTGGCGCGGGTGCGGTTCCGGGGGCGCGGACTTCTGTTGATGATGATCCTTGCCGTTTCGATGTTCCCGCAGATCGCGGTCCTTGCGGGCCTGTTCGAGCTTGTCCGCTTCCTTGGCATCTTCAACACGCCTTACGCGATGATCATGTCCTACGTGATCTTCACCCTGCCCTTCACGGTCTGGGTGCTGACAACCTTCATGCGTGACCTACCGGTCGAGATCGAGGAGGCCGCCATCGTCGACGGCGCGACTCCCTGGATCATCATCATCAAGGTGTTCCTGCCGCTTCTCTGGCCCGCTTTGGTGACGACCGGCCTTCTGGCCTTCATCGGTGCCTGGAACGAATTCCTCTTTGCCCTGACCTTCACCTCGTCCGAGACCACCCGGACGGTGCCAGTGGCAATCGGTCTTCTCTCCGGCGCAAGCCAGCAGGAAATCCCCTGGGGTCCGATCATGGCGGCAAGCGTCATCGTGACGGTCCCGCTGATCATCCTCGTCCTCATTTTCCAACGCAAGATCGTCGCGGGTCTCACCGCGGGCGGCGTGAAGGGCTGACATCATGGCAAAGATCGAACTGAAGAACGTCACCAAGTCCTACGGCGCCGTGCAGGTGATCAAGGGCATCGACCTCACCATCGAGAAGGGCGAGTTCATGGTCTTCGTCGGGCCTTCGGGCTGCGGCAAGTCCACGCTGCTGCGCCTGATCTCGGGGCTGGAAGAGATCACCACCGGCGACATGACCTTCGACGGCGAGAAGGTGAACAACCTGATCCCGTCCAAGCGCGGGATCGCCATGGTGTTCCAATCCTACGCGCTTTATCCGCACATGAAGGTCTACGACAACATGGCCTTCGGGATGAAGCTGGACAAAACCAGCGAAGCCGAGATCCGGAAGCGCGTTGAATCCGCCGCGAAACTCCTCCAGATCGACCACCTCCTCGACCGCCTGCCAAAGCAGCTGTCCGGCGGCCAGCGCCAGCGCGTCGCCATCGGCCGCGCCATCGTCCGCGACCCGCGCGTGTTCCTGTTCGACGAACCGCTGTCGAACCTCGACGCCGCCCTGCGCGTGCAGACCCGGCTGGAGATCGCGAAGCTCCACCACTCGATGTCGAACGTCACCATGATCTACGTGACCCACGACCAGGTGGAGGCGATGACCCTCGCCGACCGCATCGCCGTGTTGCGCGACGGTAAGCTGGAACAGGCGGGCAGCCCGGCGGAACTCTACGAACACCCGAACTCCCTCTTCGTCGCAGGCTTCATCGGCAGCCCGAAGATGAACTTCCTGACCGGCAAGTTCGCCGCCGACCACAACTGCACCACGCTTGGCGTGCGGTCGGAACACATCGACGTGGTCCCGAACGGCCCCTGGTCGGGAGAGGTGCTGCACGTCGAAGATCTCGGCTCGGACCACTTCCTCTTTGTCGAGATCGGCAGCGATGAACCCGTCATCGTCCGCCGCCCCGGCAAGGCCGACATCACGGTCGGCGCGAAAGTGTCGATTGCGCCAAAGGCCGGGCATCTTTACCGCTTCGACGCAGACGGCAAGCCCGTTCTCTAACCCCTACCCCGCGCGCCCGGGCCCGTCCGGCCGGGGCGCGCATCCAGCTTCAAGGAGACTACCCATGACCATCCGCGTCACCGTGTGGGGCGAGAACGTCCACGAGCAGAAGAACAAGGTCGTGGCCGAGGTCTACCCGAAGACCATGCACGGCACGATTGCCGAGTTCCTGAACAAGGAAGACGGGATCAAGGCGACCACGGTCACCCTGCAGGACAAAGAGCATGGGATGACCGAGGCCAAGCTCAAGGACACCGACGTCCTGATCTGGTGGGGCCATGCCGCCCACGGCGACGTCGACGACAAGATCGTCGAGCGTGTCGCCGAGGCCGTCTGGTCCGGCATGGGCGTGATCTTCCTGCACTCCGCCCATTTCTCGAAACCCTTCAAACGCCTGATGGGCGCGCCCTGCAACCTGAGCTGGCGCGAAGCCGGGGAACGCGAACGCCTCTGGGTCACCTCCCGCCAGCACCCCATCGCCCGCGGCATCCCCGACCATTTCGAGATCGAGTACGAAGAGATGTACGGCGAACCCTTCGGCGTCCCCGAACCCCTGGAAACCGTCTTCGTCAGCTGGTTCCAGGGCGGCGAGGTCTTCCGGTCCGGCCTGACCTACCGGCGTGGTGCTGGAAACATCTTCTACTTCCGCCCGGGGCATGAGACCTACCCGACCTACCACCAGCCGATTGTGCAGAAGGTGATCACCAACGGCGTCCGCTGGGCCTTCAACCCCGAGGCGCGGCTGGCCAAACCCACCGACGCCCCGAACACCCCCATCGGCAAGACGCTGGAACCGCTGGAAGAACGCGGCCCGCGGCTCCATCATGACGGCGAGGCGGGGTTCCGCTGATGCAACCCGTCCGCATCCTGATCCTTGGCACCGGCGGCATGGCGAAGAACCATGCCGAAAGTTTTGCCGCGATCCCCGGCGTCACCCTTGTCGCCGGGATCGACACCCGCGCCGAACAGCTTGCCACCTTCCAGGCCACCCACCACATCCCGCACGGCTTTGCCTCCGTGCAGGACGCCATCGCCTGGGGCGAGTTCGACGCGGTGACGAACGTCACCCCCGACGCCGCCCACTACGTCACGACCCTGCCCTTCCTCGCAGCGGGCAAGCATGTGCTCTGCGAAAAGCCGCTCGCCACCAACGCCGCCCACGCGATCGAAATGGCGGCAGCGGCGGCCAAGGCGGGCGTTGTGAACATGGTCAACCTGACCTACCGCAACGTGCCCGCCCTGCAGAAAGCCGCCCAGATGGTCCGCGACGGGGCCATCGGCACGATCCGGCATTTCGAGGCCTCGTACCTGCAAAGCTGGCTCACCCAGCCTGCCTGGGGGCATTGGGACAAGGAAAGCCAGTGGCTCTGGCGGCTGTCCACCAAGCACGGCTCCAAGGGCGTCCTCGGCGATGTCGGCATCCACATCCTCGACTTCGCGACCTTCATCGCCGGGATGGACGCGACGCAGATCTCCTGCCTCCTCCAGACCTTCGACAAGGCCCCGGGCGGTCAGATCGGCGAGTACGTCCTCGACGCCAACGACAGCGCCACGATGCAGGTCCGCCTGTCCAACGGCGCGCTTGGCACCGTGGCCGCGACCCGCTTTGCCACCGGCCACCTCAACGACCTGCGGCTCCGGCTTTACGGTCTGACCGGCGGTCTGGAAGTGCGGTTCGAGAAGGCCGAAAGCCACCTCCGCGCCTGCCTGGGCGACGACATCAACTCCGGCACCTGGCATGATGTGGACTGCCCCGCCGTCCCCACCGTCTACCAGCGCTTCATCGCCGCCATCCGCGGCGAAGGACCGCCCGAGCCCGACTTCGCCCGGGGTGCCGCGTTGCAGGTCCTTCTGGACAAAGCAGAAGCCTCTGCCGGTCAGGACGGACGCCTCCTCGTGGTGTAACCGGGACCCTTCGTGACCGGAGTTTTCGAAAACTCCGGACCGGAGCCTTCAAAGGCTCCGGCGCGATTTCTTCGAAGAAATCGCCTCCTACCCGCCGATCAGCGCCTTGACCCGCGCGGTGAAGTCCTCGCCGCGTTTCTCGAAATTCGGGTACTGGTCGAAACTCGCCGCCGCCGGGGCCAACAGGACCACCTCTCCCGCCTCGGCCTCTGCCGCTGCCTCCGCCACCGCCCGTTCCATCGTCTCGCAGATCACATGCGGCACATCGCCGATCTGCAGGGCGAAGTCCCGCGCCGAGTGGCCGATCAGATAGGCCTTCACCACCGACCCGAGATGCGGCTTCAGGCTGGCGATCCCACCCTCTTTCCCCATCCCCCCGGCAATCCAGCGGATCTTCGGAAAGGCCTGCAACGCCTTCGCTGCCGAATCCGCGTTGGTGGCCTTCGAGTCGTTCACGAACCGCACCCCGGCCCGTTCGCCCACCAGTTGGCTTCTGTGCGGCAAGCCAGCGAAGGACTGTAGCGCCCCCTCGATCAGCTTCGGCGCCAGCCCCAGCGACCGGCATGCCGCATAAGCCGCACAGGCGTTCTGGTGGTTGTGCGCGCCCGGCAACCCCTTGACCTCGCGCAGGTCGATCGAGGCCACCTGCCGCCCCTTCCGCCATTCCGCCAGAAACCCCTTCCGGGCAAAGACCGACCAGCCAAAGCCCTCCAGCTTCTGGCCCGAGGACACCCGGATCACCCGGTCGTCCTGTGGCCCCTGCGCCAAGGCACCGGCCAGGAACTGCCCCTCGACCTCATCGACCCCGATCACGGCCCGGTCCGGCCCGCCCATGGTGAAGAGCCGCGCCTTGGCGGCGAAATAGCCACCCATCCCGCCGTGCCGGTCCAGATGATCCGGCGACAGGTTGGTGAACACCGCCACGTCCGGCGTCAGCGCCCGGGCCAATTCGGTCTGGTACGAGGACAGCTCCAGCACCACCACCTCGCCGTCCTGCGGCGGCTCGATGGACAGAACCCCGGTGCCAATGTTCCCGGCCATCTGGCTCGGACGGCCGGCCTCGATCAGGATGTGATGGATCAGCGCCGTCGTGGTCGATTTCCCGTTCGACCCGGTCACCGCCACGATCTTGGGCGGGGTCTCCATCTCGGCCCATTCGTCCGAACCAGCACTCTGAAAGAACAGCCCGATGTCATTGTCGACCGGGATCCCCAGCTCCAGCGCCCGGGCGATGATCGGGTTCGGCGCAGGGTAAAGATGCGGGATGCCGGGTGAGGTCACAAGGCAAGCCACCCCTTCCAACCCCGCATGGCGGGTGAGGTCGGTCAGCGTGAACCCCTCGGCCTCGGCCTTGGCCCGCGCCTCGGGGCTGTCGTCCCAGAGCAGCGGCTCCGCCTCCCCGGCCCGCAGCGCAGCCGCCGTCGCCAGCCCCGACCGGCCCAAGCCCAGCACCGCGACTCTCTCACCCTTGTAACCCTTTACCGGGATCATCTCATTCCCCTCATGCCCTGTGACAGGGATAGGTCAGGCCCGCCGCAAGCGAAAGGGGGGAGATCGGCCAAGCCTCGACCGACAGGCCCCATTCGCCTTGTTTCTTCTGACAGCCAAAGGCATTGTCCCGCACCGGAAGGTCTGGGGCCACTGGTGCGCAACCGGGCCGGGCGAACAGGGAAGCAAGATGCGCAAGGTGTTGCAGAAGATCGGAAATCGCTACTGCCGCTGGCAGCTGGAGCGCGCGCTTCCCGGCATCCATGACGAATTGAAGCGCTATGCCAAAGGCTCGACGACCACCGGCACGCAAGCGATCACCATGTGGATGGCGGTCAAGCGCATCCTGAAACACCGGCCGAACTGGATCCTGGAATCCGGCACCGGCTCTTCGACGCTGATCCTTGCTGCCGCTGTCCACCGCCTGCAGCGCGAGAACCCCGGATATCAAGGCCGGATCGTCAGCATGGAAAGCGTCCCCGAATGGCACGCCACCGCCGAAGCCAACCTGCCCGACGCCTGCCGCGACGTGGTCGAGATTGTCCTTGGCCCCCGCGAAAAGTTCGAGATCGCGATGTTCCGCGGCTATGTCCACGGCAACATCCCGGCGCGCGACTATGACTTCGTCCTTCTGGACGGGCCGAAGTTCTGGGACGAACGCGGCCTTGCCTTCTGCGCGGATGTCTTCCGCGCAATGGAGCTGTCACAGGCCCCGGTGGTCCACGGCGTTGTCGATGGCCGTGCAAGCTCGGTCATGGTGATCCAGCAGATCTTCGGCGTTGGTGCCGCGCGCTACTGGCATTCGCGCTATGCGGCGACGTTCTCGCTGCCGAAGATCGACTTCACCGATGCCGACCTGAAGACCTCGCGGGATTTCCGCTGCTCACCGTTCGGGCGGCTCAGCTGGGTGCATTTCCGGCGCTAGGCCTGCGCGGCCAGACCCGGAGCGCCCTCCTGCCCGGCGGCCCACAGGGCCTCGACCCCTGGGCGGTGGACTGAACCCGGCAGATGCGCCGCGATCAGCGCGCGGAAGTTCCGCGTCACCTTTTGCGTCGCCGGGTGCAGGTCGCCCAGCGTGTCGCGGAAGATCGCAAGCGCCGCGGCATAGATCCCCTCGGCCTCGTCCGGGCGACCCTGCGCTTCGACCACCCCGGCCAGGTTGTTCAACCCGATGCCGAAGTCGCGATGCGCCTCGCCGATGGTGGCGCGGTCAATCTCCAGCGCCTTGCGGAACAGGGTTTCGGCCTCGGGCAGGCGGCGCTGCGCCCGCACCACTTCGGCCAAAGCGAAGATGCGGGTGGCAAAGTCGGGATGGGTGCGGCCGACCAGCGTCTGCTCCAGCTGCAGGGCCTGCCGGTAGAATTGCTCGGCCTGGTCCAGCTGGTCCTGCCGTTCGCCAAGCTGCGCCAACCCGGTCAGGCAGTCGACAGTGACCGGATGCGCCCCGCCGGGCAGGCGGCGCGCCAGTTCCAGCGCCTTGCGGTGCAGGGGTTCCGCTTCGGCGTCACGCTCTTGCGCCTGCAGGTTCAGCCCCAGGGCATTCAGCCGCGCGCAATAGTCGGGATGCCGTTCGCCCAGCACGGTGCGGGTGACTTCGACCGCCTTGCGCAGCGGACCCTCGGCATCGGCAAAGCGGTCCTGCGCCTCCAGCACGCGGCCAAGCTGCGCCAGACGCCGGGCCTGGGCCGGGCTGGCCGTATCCGTGGCCGAACGCCCAGCCGCAATCGCCTTGCGCAGATAGCCTTCGGCTTCGGGCAACCGGTCCTGAGCCTCCAGCGTCAGCGCATGGTCCGCCATCGCCATCGCCCGGTCCTCGGGCGTGCCCGCGGTTTCGGCCAGCACCATCAGCCCTGTGCCCAGACGGAAGGCCCCGGTCAGGTCACCGGTCAGGCAGGCCAGGTCCCGGGCCTTCTGCAACGACCGCAGGTCCGGATCAAGCCGGGCCGCCAGGCCGAACTGGCGCGCGGCGTCAGACCAGCGCAAGGCGGCCTCGGCGATCAGGCCCTGGGCAAAGGCGATACGCGCAGCCTGGTCCGCCGGGGCGGTGTTCAGGGCCGCAAGCTCGGCCAGGATTTCGTCCGCCGGTGCCCCGCTGCCCCCCCGCAAGGCGGCCAGTGCTTCCGAGAGCCGGACAAGCCCGATCTGACCCAGACTGTGCGCAGCATCGGAAAGGGTCTGGCCGATCTCGGCCACCCGATCCGCCGTCGCGACAGCGTCCCAGGGCTGGCTTGCGATCTGCTGGACCGTCGCGATCAGCGCGCGCTGCGCCTCGGCCAGATCGGCGCGCAAGCCTTCGGACGTGGCGGGGTCCGCAGTGCGCAGCTGCACGAACAGAAGCTCGCATCGGTCGCGCAAGACCACCTCACGCGCGGCCAGTGCCGTCCCGCGCGGGTCTGGCGCAGCCTCGGGCAGCCCATCGTCCGGGGCCGCTGCAAATGCTGCCATCTGGTTCGGTCGTGCCACGTCGTTCCTGCCAGTGGCCCGGCCGCAATGCCTGCCGGGGTCAAAAATGGTGTAGGTGACAAGGCCCATTCTCGCAAGAGTTGTCTCGGTTCCCGATTCTTGATCGGCGAAATGGCGTCTCAGAGCAACACCTTGGCCAAAAGCCATCGCCTTTCGCTGTTCCCGAGACCGTATCAAGCCTGTATCACCAAGGCGCAACGCAAGCCCGCCGCGTCCGTCAGACGGAGCCGTCCCTTGGACCCCATGTCAGATATGCCGGTGTTCCCGGTCGCCGAAACCCGGTTCGGGCGCATGTTCACCCTGCAGGGCGACACGGTGATCAGCCGGTCGCTGCGGGTCTATGGCGAGTTCGCGGGGGATGAGGTTGACAGCATCCTGTCGCTGGTGCGCCCCGGTGACCATGTTCTCGATCTTGGGGCCAACATCGGGTTCCACAGCCTGGCGCTGGCCCGGACCGTGGGGCCACTTGGGCAGGTCACCTCGGTCGAGCCGCAGCGGTTCTGCTTTCAGCTTCTGTGCGCCAACGTGACCGCAAACCAGCTGACCACGGTGAACTGCCTGCGCGCTGCCGTGGGAGATGCGCCCGGAACCTGCGCCGTTCCCCGGCTTGACCCGACCGGGCGGCACAATGCCGGGGCAACTACGGTGTCGCTTGACCCTGTGGCCACCGCTGAAACCGATACCGTCCCACTCATCACCGTCGACGGCCTGGCACTTCAGCGCTGCGACCTGATCAAGATCGACACCGAAGGGTTCGAGGACCGCGTCGTCGCAGGCGCGCGCCAGACCATCGAAAGCTTCAGGCCGGTGTTCTACATCGAGGTCCACGACCGCGAAAAGCTGCAGCGCCTGCATGCTGGCCTGAAGCCGCTGGGCTACAGCCTGCTGCTGCATCACACCCGGTTCTTCCGCCCGGCCAATGCGCGGGGAGAGCCGGCAAACATCTTCTCGCCCAACGCCGGTGGCAGTGCTCTGATCGCCCTGCCGCCCGGCCGCTCTCTGCCCGGCCCCCTGCCGGGAGAGTTGCGCAACCTTGGCTAGGCTTCAGGTCCCCGGACCCGCCACCACTCTCTGCGCATCGACCTTCATCGGCCGGTACTTGAACCGGGCCGAGATGATGCCGTGGTCGTTGGTCCCGCTGTCCTTGTGGTCGTCCCAGTTCAGATGGTCGTTCATCACCACCATCCCGTCGAACAGCCAAAGCCGCTTGCGGCTGTTGTCGTAGAACTCCTGGCTGACCAGGATATGGTCCAGGCTTTCCATCATGTCCTGATGGATGTGGGTGTAATAGACATCCCGCGTGTTGCGGTATTCCTGCAGCGTCTGCGCGGTATACAGCGACGCATCCCCGCCGCCGATGCTGTCGCCGACCAGATACTGCGGCTGTTCGGTCAGGATGTTCGCGGTGTTCGACATCTGGCTGTCGTTGATGTCGCCCAAGACGATCACTGGCGCATCATTGCCGCGCATGAGGTCCGTCAGCAGGAACCGCAGCGCCGACGCCTCGGCCGTGCACCGGATCGTCGACAGGGCGGACCCGAGATTGCCCTGATGCGGCTTGTAGACCTCGCGGTCGGCGTTGAACCAGCGTTCGCGGAAGACCTTGGTCGGAGCCTTCGACTTGAAATGGCAGACGAAGACATGGACCGGCGGCTGATCCTCGCGCGGGCGGATGGTGAAGTGCAGGACGGGCCGGGAAAAGCTGCGCAGCTTGACACTGATCGCGGCGGTCTGCGGGTCATCGCCCCGGCTTTCCAGGATGAAGGCCTCGGGGAAGTCGGTGATCCATTCCGGCACACCCTCCAAGAGCCCCTTGGCCACCATCGCCGCGCAGACGATCCGCTTGCCGTCGGCATCCGGCGGGATCAGAAGGTCATAGTCCGCCGTCAACCCCGCCGCCGCCACCGCGCGCTCCAACGAGGCGCGATGCCACAGCTCCTGAAAGCCCATCACATGCGGCTTCAGCCGGGACATGACCTGCCGCGTCCAGTCGATCTTGCGGTCATAGACGTCCTGCGCCCACGCATCGTCGTCGCGGTACAAGGGCAGGCCGGGTTCGTTCAGGTTCAGAAGGTTGAAGGTGGCAATATCCAGCGCACGAAGCTTCATGGCAAAGTCCTTTCGGTTTCAATGCCGCAACCTTAGCACGAAATTCCGGAAACTTCGCCACCCTGCCGTTCACGAAATGGAACGGACCGACCTGTCGGGGCCGGTCCGTTGATGCCATCCGCCAGCGGCCGACCTTTACTGCGCGATGTTGTTGTAGGCCGAAAGGCTTGCCGCCACGATGTCATACCACTCGCCGGTTTCCCGCATCTCGCGCAGGCCCGCGTTGACCGCATCCAGATAGGCCCGACCGCGCGGGTTGGACTTCAGGACGACAAAGCCTTGCGGCATGAACTCGGCCAGATAGCTGTTCACCACCACATTCTTGGCACCGTCCGGATCGGCTTTCAGGTTGCCGGCAATGAATTCCACATCCATCGCGTAGACATCCACCTCGCCGCTGTGCAGCTTTTCGTAGCATTCGTTGAACGCTTCCGGGCGCAGCCATGTCACCAACGGCTCGACCAGACCGTTGCGGATCAGGTCGGAACTTGCCCAGCCGATCGGACGGCACATACGGGCACCCGCAAAATCCTCATAGCTGCGGGCTTCGGCATACTTGCTGTCCGCAAGCGTCGCATAGCCATAGACGATCTCGTAGATCGGGTCCGAGAAGTTGAACTCCAGACACAGCTTTCGCGCCAGGTCGGGCAGCAGATCGGCGTTCGTGCAGTCTTCGATGTCCCAGGCAATGCCCACGTCGAACGCCCCCGAGGGCAGCAGCGTGTCGATATGCGATACGACGTCGTCGACATAGGACACCTTGTAGTCAAGATCGTTGCCCGCCCGCTCCAGCGCCGTAGTCACCAGACGCACGAACATGCCGCCTCCGGGCAGGGATTCGTCGGTGAATGCGGCCCAGCCGTTGGCCGTCAGCACCCGGATCGCGGGACGATAGGCGCCCTCCTGCTTCGGAGCGGTCGCGACCTTGTCGGCCTCCTGCTGGATGATGGCGCCGACCTCGGCATCCGGCGTCAGACGGCCGTCCTCGCAGGGCAGGATGATCTGCATGCCGGCCGCCAGCACGTTCGCGCCGGTCGACAGCGCATCGCGGTTGGCGTTGAAGATCAGCTGATAGTCGAACGTGCCATAAGCGGCCTGCGCAATCGAGCCCAGCGTGTCACCGTCCCGGACGGTGTAGGTGGTGCAGGCTTCCTGAGCCGCAGCGACGGACGAAAGGGTGAAAACAAAACCGACGGCAACAAACCAACGCAGTTTGGAAGTGCAATGCATCTTCGATCTCCAAAAACGTTAACATGGCAAGTAAATGTGTTGCGACAGATTGGGACGATTGTTTTGCGCACCGGTGGCCAAACTGTGGCCGGGCGCGGAACTGTTTCGGCTCCGCGTCACAAACTCTCGCTCAGGTTGTAACCTTGTCCCGTCAGCGGACCGGACCGAAGCAGCGGTCAGCCGGAGTCTGCAGACAGAGCCGTAGCGCCGCCGCTTTACCGGACTTTCAGCGTCGCCAGCCCCACCATCGCCAGGATCAGGCTGATGATCCAGAACCGGATCACGATCTGCGGCTCGGCCCACCCCTTCTTTTCAAAGTGGTGGTGGATCGGGGCCATCAGGAAGATCCGCTTCTTGGTCCGCTTGTAATAGAGGACCTGAATGATCACGCTCAGGGCTTCAACGACGAACAACCCGCCGACGATGGCCAGCACGATCTCGTGCTTGGTGCAGACCGCGATGGCCCCCAAGGCTCCGCCCAAGGCCAGCGACCCGGTATCCCCCATGAACACCGCCGCCGGGGGGGCGTTGTACCACAGGAAGCCCAGACCCGCCCCGAACAGGGCAGCAGCAAAGACCATCAGGTCAGAGGTGCCCGGGACATAGTGTACGCCCAGGAAGGTCGTATAGTCGACGCGGCCGACGACATAGGCGATGACGCCCAGCGTCCCGCCCGCAATCATCACCGGCATGATCGCCAGCCCGTCCAGACCGTCGGTCAGGTTCACCGCATTCGCGGCGCCCACGATCACGACCATACCGAAGGGCACGAAGAACCAGCCAAGGTTCACCAGCGCGTCCTTGAAGAAGGGGAAGGCCAACTGGTTTGTCAGCTCTGGCGGGTGGAACATCGACGCGGCATAGGCGGCCAGTGCGGCAATCAGCAGGCCCATCCCCATGCGGATGCGGCCCGACACGCCCTTGGTGTTCTGCTTTGTCACCTTGGCATAGTCGTCGGCAAAGCCGATCAGGCCGAAGGCGATGGTGACCAGCAGCACGATCCAGACATAGGGGCTGTCCAATCGCGCCCAGAGAAGAGTGGAAAAGATCAGCGCCGACAGGATCAGAAGCCCCCCCATCGTCGGGGTCCCGGCCTTGGCAAGGTGACTTTGCGGCCCGTCATCGCGGATCGGCTGGCCCTTGCCCTGCTTGCGGCGCAGAAGGTCGATCAGGGGACGCCCGAAGATGAAACCGAAGATCAGCGCGGTGACGAAAGCCCCGCCTGCGCGGACGGTGGTATATCGGAACAGGTTGAAGAAGTCCCCGCCATCGGAAAACTCGGTGAGCCAGTAAAACATTTACGCAGTTCCTTCTGTCGGCGGCGTGCCCTGCCCCATTTTGCGCAGGGCGTCAACGACCAGACTGACTTTCGAGCCCTTCGATCCCTTGACCAACAGGATGTCTCCCGCGTCGATCAGGGTGCGCACGCGGGGCGCAAGTTCCTGCGCGGTCTCCATCCATTCGCCCCGCTGGCTGCGCGGCAGGGCTGCGTGCAGCGCCTTCATGCGCGGTCCGACGCAGTGGATAATCGACACTGCCTCAAGCCCGGGATGCCGGGCGATCTCGGCATGAAGTGCGGCCTCGGTCGGCCCCAGTTCCAGCATGTCGCCCAGAACCGCGATCCGCCGCCCGCCGCCGACCCGGCCGATGCCGTCAGTCGGCTGGGCCGCGATCAGCACATCCAGGCTTGCCGCCATCGAGGCCGGGTTGGCGTTGAACGCGTCGTCGATCAGGTCGACGTAAGTCTCTTCGACGATGTCCAGGACGATCCGCTCACGCTGGCCACGGCCCGCAGGCGGCTCCCAGCGGCCCAGATCATGCGCCGCGATCATCGGGTCGGCCCCCAGAGCCTCGGCCACCGCCAGCGCCCCCAGCGCGTTCAGCGCGAAGTGGCGGCCGGGAGAGGACACCTTGTACAGAAACGGCGCTCCGTCGTGAGTGGCCCGGCACACCGTCGCCCGTTCGCCGGGGATCGCGTCGACCAACCGCCAGTCGGCGTCCGCGCCAGAGCCAAACCGCACTGTCTGCGCCCCGACCTCGCCCGCATGTGCCGCCAGAATGCCCGCAGTCGCGATGTCGGCGTTCATCACCGCCACTCCGCCCGGTCGCAGCCCCTCGAAGATCGAGGCCTTCTCGTGCGCGATGCCCTCGACGCTCTCGAACGCCTCCAGATGCGCCGGGGCGACCGTGGTGACCATCGCCACGTCCAGATCCGCCAGCCGCGCCAGTGGTGCGATCTCGCCCGGATGGTTCATGCCGATCTCGACCACTGCGAACCGGGTATCGACCGGCATCCGTGCCAGCGTCAGCGGCACGCCCCAATGATTGTTGTAGCTTGCTTCCGCGGCATGGGTGGCACCCTGCCCCGACAGGATCGCCCGCAGCATCTCTTTGGTCGAGGTCTTGCCGACCGACCCGGTCACGCCCACGACCTTCGCCGCCGTGCGTGCTCGCGCAAAAGCGCCCATCGCCCCCAGCGCCTGCAGGACGTCCGGCACGATCAGAAGCGGTGCGTCTGCAGCGACCCCGGCGGGGACATGGCTGACCAGCGCCGCCGCCGCGCCTTTCTCCAGCGCAGACGCGACGAAATCATGCCCGTCCCGCACATCCTTCAGCGCGACGAACAGATCGCCGGGCTGCAAGGTCCGGGTGTCGATCGACACGCCGGTGGCCTGCCAGCCCGTCGTGCTGCGCCCACCCGTCGCCGCAACCGCATCGGTGGAGACCCAGAGCGCCATCAGATCACCCCATCCAGCGCGGCCACCGCGACGCTTGCCTGTTCCACATCGTCGAACGGATAGACGTCGGTGCCGACGATCTGCCCGCTTTCGTGGCCCTTCCCGGCGATCAACAGCGCATCCCCAGGCAGCAAGGCGTCCACCGCCCGCAGGATCGCCTCGGCCCGGTCGCCAACCTCGTTCGCGTCAGGACAAGCCTCAAGGATCGCGCGGCGGATGGAGGCCGGGTCCTCCGTCCTCGGGTTGTCGTCGGTGACATACAGCACATCGGCATGAGCCTTCGCCGCCGCGCCCATCAGGGGGCGCTTGGTCCGGTCCCGGTCGCCGCCCGCGCCAAAGACCACGATGATCCGCCCCATCACATGCGGCCGCAAGGCACGCAGGGCCGTATCCAACGCGTCGGGCGTGTGGGCATAGTCGACATAGACCGCCGCCCCGTTCCGCCGGGTCGCCGCCAACTGCATCCGGCCCCGCACCCCAGTCAGACGCGGCAGCACAGCCAGTACGGCCTCGGGGGCCTCGCCCGCCGCAATCGCCAGCCCCGCCGCCACCGCGACATTCTCGGCCTGGAAGGCTCCGATCAGGCCAAGCCGGGTCTGGAACGCGCGCCCCTGCCACAGATAGCGCACCTCCTGCCCCGTCGCATCGGGCCGGGTCGCGGCGATCTGCAGGTCCGCCCCCTGCCCCTTGCCCACGGTCAGCACCCGCAGACCCCGGCCCAGAGCCAGTTCGGCCATCTCGGACCCCTTGGCGCCGTCCAGGTTCACCACCGCGACCCCGTCCTCGGGCAGCAACCGGGTGAAGAGCTGCGCCTTGGCCTCGAAATAGGCCTCCATCGTCTTGTGATAGTCGAGGTGGTCCTGCGTCAGGTTGGTGAACCCGGCCGCGCGCAGCCGCACCCCGTCCAGCCGCCGCTGGTCGATCCCGTGGGACGATGCTTCCATCGCCGCATGGGTCACGCCCCCCGCCGCCGCTGCGGCCAACAGCTTCTGCAAGGTCACCGGGTCGGGCGTGGTATGCCCCGACGGAGCCGTCCAGGCCCCCTCGATCCCCGTCGTGCCGATGTTGATCGCCTCACGTCCCAGCGCCACCCAGATCTGCCGGGTAAAGGTCGCCACTGACGTCTTCCCGTTGGTCCCTGTGACCGCGACCATCACCTCGGGCTGCCCGCCAAACCACAGCGCCGCCGCACAGGCCAGGGCCGCCCGCGGGTCCTCGGCCACCACCAGCGCCACGTCGGTATCGGCCAAAGCCTCGGCCGCCATCCGCGCGCCGACAGCATCAGTCAGGACCGCCGCCACGCCCTGCTCCAGCGCCGCAGGGATAAAGGTTGCGCCATGCACCGCCGTGCCCGGCAGGGCGGCAAACAGCATCCCCGCCCGCACCGCCCGGCTGTCAGCGGTGATCCCCGACAGCGCCGGGTCACGGCCAGCCCGGGCCGTCAGCCCAAGGTCGGAAAGCCGTATCGCGCGCGCTGTCATGCCATGTCCCCGTCAGTTGCTGGCGGCTGTTACCGCATCCATGGCCGGGGGTTCAAGTTTGGGTCTCAGACCCATGAGCGGAGCGACGCGCCGGATGATCTCGGCCGCCACGGGCACCGCCGTCCAGCCTGCCGTACGCCGCGTTTCGGACAGGGTATCATCCTGCGGCTCGTCCAGCGTGACGATCAGCACGTATTGCGGGTTCGACGCCGGGAAAACCGAGGCGAAGGTGTTCACCACCTTATCCTTGTAATAGCCCCCCGATTTCTTCGGCTTGTCCGCCGTCCCAGTCTTGCCCGCGACCTCATATCCCGGCACTTCGCCCAAGCTTGCCGTGCCCTCGGTCACCACGCGCCGCAGCATCAGGACAGCCTCCTTCGCGGTCTTTTCGCTCATCACGCGGATACCGGTCGTGGGTCCTTCGCGCTTCAGCAGCGTCGGCTTGATCGCGACGCCGCCGTTGGCAATCGCCGCATAGGCCGCCGCCAGGTGCATCGGGCTGGCCGACATGCCGTGCCCGTACGAGGTGGTGATCGTCACGATCTCGGGCCATTTCTTCGGGATCAGCGGCTTCGCCCCCGGCGCTTCGACCAGTTCCAGCGGGGTCGGGTCGAAAAACCCCAGCGACTTCAGGAACGCCTGCTGCCGCATCGGCCCGATCATCAGCGCGATATGCGCGGTGCCGACGTTCGACGACTTGGCGATGACGTCCGACACCGACAGAAGCGGCCCGTAGTTCTTGCCCTCGAACTCCTTGATCTTGTGCTTGCCCCAGATCATCGGAGCGTTTGCATCGACCAGCGTCTCGGGGTTCACGAGGCCCAGCTCCATCGCCTGCGCTGCCGCAAAGATCTTGAAGGTTGACCCCAGCTCATAGACCCCCTGCACCGCGCGGTTGAACAGCGGGCTGTCACCGGGTTCGGCGTTCTTGTCGACGATGGGGGTGGGCCGGTCGTTCGGGTCAAAGGTCGGCAGAGACGCCAGCGCCAGGATTTCCCCGGTCCGCGCATCCATCAGGATCGCCGCCGCGCCCTTGGCGTTCAGCATCTTCATGCCCGAGCCGAGCACCTCTTCAATGGTGGATTGCAGCGTCAGGTCAATGGACAGCGCCAAGGGCTTGCCGCCCTGCGAGGGATCGCGCAGCCGCACGTCCAGAGCCTTCTCGACCCCCGCCGTGCCGATCACTTCGGCGGAATGCACCCCTTCCGCGCCGAACGAGGTTCCACCCAGCACATGCGCGGCAAGCATTCCGTTCGGGTAAAGCCGCATCTCGCGCGGGCCGAACAACAGGCCCGGATCGCCGATCTCGTGCACCTGCTGCATCTGTTCGGGCGACAGCACCTTGCGCACCCAGACAAAGCTGCGCCCGTCGGTAAACCGCCGCGCCAGCGCCTTTGCGTCCAGCTCCGGGAAGATCGCCGCCAGCTTTTCGGCTGACCCCTTGGGATCGACCATCACCTTGGGATGGGCGTACAGCGCATGCGTGGTCATGTTGGTGGCCAGCACCCGACCGTTGCGGTCGGTAATGTCAGCACGCTGCGCGATGATCTCGGCGCCCGGCGCACTGGCGCGCGGCTCCATCGGCTCGGTCGCGGCCATCAGGCCCATCCGCGCGCCGATCGCCCCAAAGGCCACGACAAAGCTTGCGCACAGGATCACCAGCCGGAACTGCGCCCGACCCCGGCCCTTCTCGCGCATCGCCTCATGCCGCAGCTTGAGGTTTTCCTTCTCGATGCTGTCGGGGTTCAGCCCGTCCTGCCGGGCCTGCAGGATGCGGGCGAGGGGGCGAAGTGGCGTGCGCATCGGTTAAAGCCCCTCCTCGGGTTCGGCAAGCGTGCCCTGGATGTCGGTGGTAAAGCTGATGTCGGGCAGTTTCGTCTGCGGATAGACCACCTGCGCCGCGGTACCGAACTGCGACGGCTCCATCGGCAACAGGCCCAGCCGGTCGAAGTTGGCCGTCGTCAGGTCGCGCAGCCGGTCCGGGCGGTTGAGGTAAGCCCATTCCGCGCGCTGGACCGACAGCGCCTCACGCAGGCCGACGATCTGGCGTTGCAGTGCCTCAACCTCTTTCAGCGCGGCTTGCGTCGCATAGTTCTCGCGGTAGGCCCAGAAGCCCAGGGCGATCAGGCCCAGAAACGACAGCACATACAACACGGCGCGCATCTAGCGGCGTCCTTTCTTCTGAATTTCCGGTAGACCCAGATCCGCCGGTGCAAGCGTCTGTGCCGGGGCAACGGTCCGCCGCCCGATCCGCAGCTTGGCCGACCGCGAGCGGGGGTTGCGGGCAATTTCGACCTCGTCCGGGGCCACGGCCTTTCGGGTGACCATCTCGAACCGTGCGGTGGTGTCGGCGCGGGCGGGGGCATAGCGGTTGGCGTTGGACTCCTGCCCCGAAGCAAGCTGGAAGAACCGCTTCACGATCCGGTCCTCAAGGCTGTGGAAGGTCACCACCGCCAGAAACCCGCCGGGTTTCAGCGCCCGTTCGGCGGCGTTGAGGCCCTCGGCCAGCTCCTGGAATTCAGTGTTCACTGCAATGCGGATCGCCTGAAAGCTGCGCGTGGCCGGGTGCGATTGCCCCGGCTTCGGGCGCGGCAGACACTTCGAGACGATTTCCGCCAGCTTGGCCGTCGTGGTGACCGGCTCCACCGCCCGCGCGGCAACGATGGCATGGGCGATGCGGCGCGAGGCCCGCTCTTCGCCGTAGTGATACAGGATATCGGCCAGCACGCCCTCGTCAGAGGTATTCACCAGATCGGCGGCAGACGGCCCGGACTGGCTCATCCGCATGTCCAGGGGGCCATCCTTCATGAAGGAAAACCCGCGTTCCGCCTGATCCAGCTGCATGGAACTGACCCCAAGGTCCAGCACCACCCCATCCAGAGGCGCGCCAGCCAGGTCGTCCAGGTCCGAGAACGTCCCCGCCACCAGCCGCACCCGGTCGCCGTAGGGCGCGGCCCAATCAGCGGCCATTTGCAACGCCAGGGGATCGCGGTCCACGCCGATCACTCGGGTAGCCCCCGCCGCCAGAAGCGCCCGCGTATAGCCGCCCGCGCCCAGCGTGCCGTCCAGCCAGACACCTGACACCGGGGCGCAGGCGTCCACGATGGCACCGATCAGGACCGGAATGTGGGGATCGTCGGACTGTTCACTTGGCAACGGGCGGCCTGGCAGCGGACCCTTCATGTCCTACCCTGCCCGCTTGTGCCGCCCGACCAGGGTCAGCGGGTCGACATCATCCTCGTCATCCTCGGCCAGCTCGGCGTCATAGACCTCGCGCCGGTACAGCCGGAAGCGGTTGGTGAACCCGGCAAATGCCGCCTCGCCACCACCCGCCAGATCATCGCCGAGAAAGCCCATCTTTTCCCGCACCTGCGGCGGCAGGACGATACGCCCCTCGCCGTCGACCTCGACCATCACCGACCGGCTGATCAGATCGCGTTCCGCGCGGAGGCGGTCCTTCGACCCGATCTCCATCGCCTCGATATCCTCGGCCAGCCGGTCCGAGCCCAGCTTCGAGTAGCATTCGACGAAATTCCGGGATTTGCCGCCGTAGACCATGTACAGCCGCGGACGCTGGCTGTTCGAGGCCAAGGGATCATCGGCGAGGAGAATGGCGCGGAAGGCGGCCGGGATCGAGACCCGCGCCTTCCCGTCTACCTTCTGGTAGAACTCGCCTCTGAACGCCTCTGCCATTGCCTGGCCTTCTCAAAATCCAAACCGACCCGAGGCGATGGAAATAAAAAGGCGGATCGGGTTGCTGCCACTACCCGATCCGCCGCTGTCCCATCGCTGGGCGTCCAGCTACGCGCGCCACCTGGGGGAGATGTCTGCTCAAAGGGGCTGCCTGTATGAAGCTGCCTTACGCCTTGTTCGGGGTCTTTAGTCCGCCCCTGACTTTTACGTGCCCATCTCATCGTCGTGAGATGAAGGTGCATGGGATTTCATGGGATAGCAAGGAAAAAATTGGGACCAGATGGGCAGCATCTTGTGTCCGAGGGGCCTTCAGAACAGTATTTTGTGCCTTCCAGCCATTACAATCGTCAATCTGTAGGATTAATGGTGGAGTCAGTGCCCTAGATATAGTGCAAACCTCACACCGGATAACGGTCCCGTGATTTCCCATAAAATTCCATGCCGACCGATCCATGAGGGATTTTCCCGGCGTCACACCCGGGAATCTGGCCGAATCCCTGCATCGAGGCCAGTGCAATCACCGGTCTCCCAGGGTTTCCCGTCACCTGTGATTCGAAAGACTCAGGGGCAGCCCAGCGCCAAGCCTTAGCCGGGGCCCCGCCCGGCGAAAGCTCCCGTTCAGGCCGGTGGCAGGCTCAAAGCCCGGCGGCCGGGCGCCCGAACAGAAGCCGCAGATAGCGCTCCAGATGGTCAAAGGCCGCGCGCGCGGGTGCTGCGTCGTTCAGCGCCTTGGCCAGGATGATCCCGCCCTGCGTGGCGACCTGGAACTGCTGCGCCAGGCTTTCCGCCGTCACCCCCGGCACCGGATGCGCGGCCAGCGCCAGTTCCAGATGCCGCTGCACATGGGCAAAGCCCGACCGGATGCTGCGCTCTGCCGCCTCGCGGATCGCGGGAGAGCTTTCATAGGTCTCCTGCACCGTCGTGCCCGCGACGCAGGAAAACTCCGGCAGCGGCTGGGCCAGAAGCTCGCGCCGCAAGTCGATGTAGGCAAAGACCCGGTCCAGCGGGTCCGCCTGTAGATTGTAGGGATGGGCGGCAAACATCGCCCCGGTCATCGCGGTCCAGTCGTCGACCAGCGCCACGCCCAGCGCCTCTTTCGACACGAAGTGGTGGAAGAACGCGCCCTTCGTCACCCCCGCCGCCGCGCACAGATCATCCACGCTTGTGGCGGCAAAGCCCTTGCGGCGGACAAGACTGCGCGCGGCCTCGATCAGCCGCGCGCGCGCTTCGCCCCGGGGGACGCGAGTTACTATGGTCACACTGGCACCGCCGTCATCATCACTCCTGGATCACCCCTTGTCCCAAAGCGCGGGATCGGGTGTCAACACTGCCCATTTCAGCCCGAAGGGGTCGGACAGAAGCCCCCAGGTGTCGCCCCAGAACTGCCGCTCAAACGGGGCGACCACTATGCAGCCCGCCGCCACCGCCCGGTCCCACCAGGCCTGACCGTCCGGCACCACCAGTTGCAGATGGCCCTGCGGCATCGGGTTCCCGGTCGCATCCACGCTGGACATGCCGCCCTCGTCGGTCAGCATCAACGCGCCGCCGTTGATCTCGACCTGGACATGCATGTAGCCCGGCTTGTCGGGATAGGGCATCCGCCCGATGTCCTTTGCGCCGAAGGCCTTCATGTAGAAATCCGCCGCCGCGCCCGCCCTGCCGGGCATGGCTAAATAGGGGATCACCCCCTGCATGATCCGATCCTCGGGGCGATAGCGCTGGTCGGCTGGGATGTCGTTCATCTGGTCCTCCGCTCAATAGCTGCCAAGGCGCATCGCGCCGGCGGGTTTGTAGCTGGATATGACAACCCCGGTGGGGGTCGCCTTGCTTTCGATCAATGTCAGTCCGCTGGGCTGCACAAGGTCCGAGAAGATCCGCTTGCCGCGCCCGATCAGCACCGGGAACACCAGCAAGACCACCTCGTCCGCCAGTCCCTCGGCGATCAGAAGCGGGGTCAGAGTCGAGCTTCCCCAGACGATCAGGTCCGGCCCGCCCGCCGCCTTCACCTTGGCGATCCCCGCCGCAAGGTCCGCGCCCAGGCTTTCCACCGGCCCCCAGGCCAGGCTTTCCGGCCGGTGGGTCGCCACGAACTTGCGCGCGCCGTTCAGGCGGTCGGCCATCGCGCCTTCCTGCCTGGGCCAGTAGCCCGCAAAGATGTCATAGGTCTTTCGGCCAAGCAGCAGATCGAACCCCGTGCCATGCGCCTTGTCGATCGCCGCCCCGCCCTCTGCCGAGGCATGCGGGAACGCCCAGCCGCCGAAGTCGAAGCCGTTCTCCCGGTCCTCCTCCGGCCCGCCGGGCGCCTGGATGACCCCGTCCAGCGAGACGTGCTCGATGATCCTGATCGTCCGCATGGTTCAGGCCGCCTTGGCCGCGGCCTCGACCGTGGCGATGTCGATCTTGCCCATCTGCATCACCGCCGCCAGCGCCCGCCCCGCCCGATCCTTGTCCGGCGCGGTCATCAGGTCGTAGACCAGCTTTGGCACCACCTGCCACGACAGCCCGTAGCGGTCCTTCAGCCAGCCGCAAGGCCCGTGGCTGCCGCCGTCCGAGGCAAGCTTCTCCCACAGCCGGTCGGTCTCGGCCTGGTCGGGCGTCATGACCGAGACCGAGACGCATTCCGACAGCGGAAACATCGGCCCGGCATCAAGGATCTGGTAGGGCACGCCATTGAGCGAGAAGTCGACCACCTCGAAATGGCTGTTCCCGTCAGGCCCGCCGTTGTCACTGGCATAGCCGCTTTCGATCCGGCTGTTCGGGATCTGGCTGCAATAGAACTCCGCCGCCTCGCGGCCCCTGCCGTTGAACCACAGCACAGTGCGAATGGAATGGGTCATGTGTCTCCTCCCGTTGCCAAAGCGCAGCGTTCCAGACTCGCCCGGCTCAGAGCTCACAATACCAACCAGTTGGTATGTAATCAACCAGGGATTTTGCCCCGGCAGATTTTTGCCGCCCCGTTCGCCCGGATGGATTGACCCGCAATAGGCGGTCTCTCAGACCCGGGCGACCAGGAACCGGCAGGACGCTCCGATCCGGTACGATCCGTCGGCCTGCCGGAAAGCGGCCAGAGCCGCCCGATGGGCCTCGTCCACGGCATCGCTGCCGACCAAGGCCTTGGCCCGCGCCGCGACACCCGAAGATCCCAGGCCCCGGACCGCGGTCGCCTCATCGGGATAGCGCCAGCCGCTGTCGACATCGACCACGTCTTCCGGCGTCAACCCCGCCGCTTCGGCAAAGCCCCGCAACTTGTCCTTGTCCGACAGCGCAAACGGGCCAGCAGCCCCCGGCGGCGGCGCGGGCAACAGCGGGCGCAATGCGCCAACGATGGCCGCCGCCTCCATGCCCTCGGGATCGCCCCAGGTCATCACCACCACCCTGCCCCCGGACCGCGCCACCCGACGCGCCTCGGACAAGGCCCGCACCGGGTCGCCCGCGAACTGGAAGGCGTTGAAACCCGTCACCACATCGAAGAGATCATCGGCAAAAGGCACCGCCTCCAGGTCAGCCGTACGGAAATCGCCCGACGGCACCCTTTCGCGGGCAATCGCCAAGAGCGCCTCCGCCGCATCGAAGCCCGAAACTGCCGCCCCACGAGCCGCTGCAAGGCTTGCCGCCATCCCCGCGCCGCAGCCGGCATCAAGGTAGGCCGTCCCGACGCCGACCCCGCAATGGTCCAGCACCGCCTCGTATCCCGGCCGGAACTGCCCCTCCTGGATCGCCGCCCAGTCCCGAGCCGAGGCGCCCCAAAGCGGGCCATTCGTCCCGGCAGTGCCGGTCTTTGAGCCGTCCGCCACCATGTCCCACCTGCCCCTGTCCATGATCACCGGACCAAGAACGCAGGGTTACGCTAGGTAATCAACGAAAATCCGCCTGTCTGTCCAGGCAAGCGGGGCCCGCCTCAGCCCATCCCGCCCGCAATCAGCCGGTCCGCCAACGCCAGATAGGGTGCGGCCAGCGGCCCATCGGTCGCGGCAATCGGCGTGCCGCTATCCCCTGCCACCCGGACATCCAGTGCCAAAGGCAGCTCCCCCAGGAACGGCAGGTCCAGCTTGGCCGCCTCGGCCGCCACCCCGCCATGACCGAAGATATGCGCCTCATGCCCGCAGTTCGGGCAGATGTATGTAGACATGTTCTCGACCAGCCCCAGGACCGGGGTCTTCAGCTTGGAAAACATGTCCAAGGCCTTCCGCGCATCCAGCAGCGCCACGTCCTGCGGAGTGCTGACGACGATGGCCCCCGTCAACTGCGTCCGCTGGCACAAAGTCAGCTGCACATCCCCCGTCCCCGGCGGCAGGTCGATGATCAGGACATCCAGCTTGCCCCAGGCCACTTGCCCCAAAAGCTGCTGCAGCGCCCCCATCAGCATCGGCCCGCGCCAGACCACCGCCTCGTCCTCTTTCAGCATCAGCCCGATCGACATCATCGTGACCCCATGCGCCACCAGCGGCTCGATGATCTTGCCGTCAGGAGACGAGGGCCGCTTCGACACCCCCATCATCTTCGGCTGCGACGGCCCGTAGATATCCGCATCCAGCAAGCCCACCTTCCGCCCCCGCCGCGCCAAAGCCACCGCCAGGTTCGAGGCCACAGTGGACTTGCCCACGCCCCCCTTGCCCGAAGCCACCGCGATGATCCGATCAATCCCCGAGATCCGCTGCGGCCCCCCGGCCTGAGGCGTCGGATGCTGCCCGATCTTCAAGGACGGAGGCGCTGCCTTCGCCGCCGGTCCATGCGCCGTCATCACCACCTGGACCGTTTCCACCCCCTGCAGCGCCTTCAACTTCGTCTCCGCCTCAGCCTGCGCCGGGCCCAGACTGCGCGCCTCGTCCGGGGTCGCCGCCTCGATCACGAACCGCACCGCCCCCCCATCAACCGACAGCGCCCGAATCAAGTCCCGGCTCACCAGATCGCCCCCGCCGGGGTGCAAAACACCCGCCAGAACCCGCATCACCTGATCCCGATCCACCGCCATCGTTTCTTCCCCGCACAAGATTTGCACTAACGTCGTAGTCTTTCACCGGAAGGGCAAGCGCCGTTGACCATTTGCTCAAAAATTTGGCGAAGACCTTGGTAAATCATGACATTTCCGTGACCTCAGCCATGCACATGCTGCATGGCAGCATTGCCGAGAGCCGGTATTGTGCATCTGCAGCATTCGCCTCATGTTACCCCTAACAGCGCGACAGAACGTTGCTGACCGAAATGAAGAGGCTTGAGTGACATGGCTTACGTGAACACGACTTCCGCCGCCCGCAAGGGTTTTGCTGACCGCCTGGCGTATCTGAAGGACGCAGTCCTGACCGCGATCCACCAGCGCCGCGTCTATGCCCAGACCGTGGCTGAACTGAACGCACTGACCGACCGCGAGCTTGGCGACCTTGGCATCTCGCGCCTCGGGATCGCCGAAATCGCCCGCGAGGCGGCCTACGGCAAATAAGAATTCGTGAGGTCCCCTCCTCCTCCCTGGGACCAAAGCGATATGCGGCGATGCCTCTCCTCCTCCCTGGCATCGCCGCCCCCATCCGGGGCGTAACAACCCCAACGACATCGGATGACCCACCTCCTCCCGGGTCCTCTGGTACAGCGGCGGCGCCTCTCCTCCTCCCTGGCGCCGCCGCGCTGACTTCCGGGCCGAAAGGCCCAACCTGAAATCCGGAGCCCTCTCCTCCTCCCTCGGGCTCTGCGATCCTGCGGCGATGCCTCACCTCCTCCCGAGGTCATCGCCGCCCCCATTCCGGGCCTCACGGCCCAACGACATCGGACGGCCCACCTCCTCCCGGGTCCTCTGGTACAGCGACGGTGCCCCCCTCCTCCTCCCTGGGCACCGTCGCGCTGAATTCCGGGCCCCCGGCGGCCCGACCGGCATCGGGTGTCCCAACCTCCTCCCGGGACCTCGTGTCTTGCGGCGGCTCCCTCTCCTCCTCCCTGGGAGCCGCCGCCTTTCTTCCCCTTCCCCCTTGCGGGTCAAAGCGCCGCACGAAATAGTCCGCCGGACCGAAATCCCGGCTGGGTTCAGGGGACAGGATGCGCCTTTCAGTCATTTCCGCGGCGACGGTCGCAGCCCTTGTCGGCTACGCCTCGTCCGTTGCGATCCTGCTTGCCGCCGCAATGGCATTGGGGGCGACACCCGCCCAGACCGCCAGCTGGCTGCTCGCGATCTGTATCGGCAAGGCCATCGGCTCGGCCCTCCTGTCCTGGCGCGCGCGCGTCCCCGTCGTCCTCGCCTGGTCCACCCCCGGAGCAGCCCTCATCGCCGCCACCTCCGGCATCTCCTTTGCCGAGGGCGTCGGCGCGTTCGTGGTCGCGGGCCTCTTGATCGCCGCCACCGGCCTGATCCGCCCCTTGGGCACGCTGGTCGCCCGCATCCCCGACGGCATTGCCGCCGCCATGCTGGGTGGGGTCCTTCTGCCTTTCTGCCTGAAAGGCGCAACCGCCGCCCAGACCCTGCCCGCCCTCGTCCTGCCGATGGTCGCCGTCTTCCTGATCGTCCGGCTCTGGAACCCGGCCTTCGCCGTCCTTGCCGCCTTCGCGACCGGCATCCTGCTGGCGTTGGCCACCGGCGCGGACTTCTCAACCCTGCACCTCGCAACCCCACTGCTCGAGCCCGTCGCCCCCGCCTTCCGCCTCTCCGTCATCCTCGGCCTCGGCCTGCCGCTTTACCTCGTGACCATGGCCTCGCAGAACCTCCCCGGCTTCGCGACCTTGCGCGCTGCGGGCTATGAACCGCCCGTCTCCGCCGCCCTGACCACGACCGGGGTCATCTCCACCATCACCGCCTTCTTCGGCGCCCACACCGTGTCGATGGCCGCGATCACCGCCGCGATCTGCCTTGGCCCCGACGTCCACCCCGACCGCGACCGCCGCTGGATCGTCGGCCTCGTCTACGCCTTCGCCTGGATGCTCCTCGGCCTGCTCAGCCCGACAGTCCTGGACCTGATCGCCGCGCTCCCGGCCGAAGTCGTGGCAGCCCTCGTCGCCCTCGCCCTCCTTTCCCCCCTGACCGGAGCCCTGACCGGAGCCTTCGCCACCCCCGACCAGCGCCTCCCCGCCGCGCTGACCGTGGTGGTGACCGCCTCCGGCATGGCGGCCTTTGGCATCGGCGCGGCGTTCTGGGGCCTGGTGGTGGGGCTTCTGGTCTGGGGCCTCCAGCACCTGCGCCCGTCCGCCTGACGCGGCTTCAGGCTTGCCGGTTGATTTCTGCCGAGCATGCTGCGCAGTCTGACGGCATTGCACCGTAGCCGCCCGATCCAAAGGCCGCATTATGCCCGCTCAGATTCATGACGTCCTGGCCACCCGCGCGCCCATCGGCTGGGCCAACCTTGACGACTTTGACCTGGGCCCCGCCACCGCTGCCCCCGCCCGCACCGTCATCGACCAATCCGGCTGGACGCTTTACGGCCTCGACCACGCCCGCGATCTTGCCGTCTTCACCGACCTGCCTGACGGCACCGACCTTGCCGACAGCCCCTTCGCCTATGCCACCCAGCACCGCCTCGCCCGCCGCTTGCTGACCATGTCGCTGGCCGAGTTGGAGGCCACAGCCGACCTCGCCCCTTCCGTCCCCCGCGTGGCCCTGATCTTCAGCATCGGCCGCTGCGGCTCGACGCTCCTCTCGCACGCCTTGAACACCGTCCCCGGCGTCTGGTGCCTGTCAGAGCCGGATGCCTTCTCCACCCTGATCATGCAGCACTACCACTCTCGCCAGCGGTCGGACTTCCCACGCGCGCAGATCATCCGCCTGATCCGCGCCTGCACCCGGCTGCAATTCCGCCCGCCAACGGATCGGCAAGCCACTGTCTTCGCGATGAAATTCCGCAGTCACGCGATCTTTCATGCCGACCTCTACCACCAGGCCCTGCCCGAAGCCGCCTGCCTTTTCCTCTACCGCGACGCGCTTGGCTGGGCGAATTCCATCTACAGCATGATGCGGCAGTATGGCTTTCCCGACACCCTCTCCGGCCCCGACCGCACGCTTGCATGGAGCATCTTCACCGCCGCCGCCGACCCCGCACCGCTGGCGCAGGTCATTGACCTTGACGCGCCCGAGGTGCCGATGGAACTGGCCCTCGGCCCCGCCTGGTCCTGCAACATGGCCGAATACACCCGTCACCTGACCGCAGGCGTGCCGTTCCTTGCGCTACGCTACAACGAATTCAACCGCGATCGCGAAGCCTCCATCGCCCAGATGCTTCGCCACTGCGGCCTGCCCGAAGGCCATGCCGCAACCGCCCTGCAGGCGTTCGAGAAGGACTCCCAATCCGGCACCCATCTTGCGCGCGAGGTGACGACCGAACGGCTCAGCCCCGCGCGGCTTGATCGGCTGGCCGAACTGATGTCCCGCCTGCCGGACTTCGCCGATCCGAACCTGATCCTGCCGGATATCTACTCCGGAAGCCCCATCTAGCCGCACGATCTGGCCCTGGCGCACAAAACTTTTCGAAAAGTTTTGCCAAAATCCTTCAAAGGATTTTGTCCCGCAGAACCTGTGTGGGCAACTCTTGACACCACCCTAACGGAAAATCCCAATCCGTTGAAATCATTGGCAGTCCCAAGATTGTCCACCGTGGACACATTGCCCCCGCCCGGCTATCCTCGCCCCCGGCCAACCAGAGGGACAGCCCCATGCAGACCATGCTCGGCGTGATCGGAGGATCGGGGGTCTACCAGATCGACGGCCTCGAAGGCGCCTCCTGGGTGAAGGTGAAGACCCCCTGGGGCAAGCCCTCCGATGAGGTCCTGGTCGGCCGCCTGGACGGTCTTCCCGTGGCATTCCTCCCCCGCCACGGCCGCGGCCACGTCCACTCCCCGACATCGGTGCCCTACCACGCCAACATCGACGCCCTGAAACGTCTCGGCGCGACCCACATCCTCGCCGTCTCCGCCGTGGGCTCCCTCCGCGAAGACTTTGAGCCCGGCCATTTCGTCCTCGTCGACCAGTACATCGACCGCACCACACAGCGGCCCCCCAGCTTCTTCGGCCCCGGCTGCGTCGCCCATGTCAGCCTCGCCGACCCGACCTGCCCCCATCTCGGTCAACGCGCCGTCCAGGCTGCCCGCGACGAAGGGCTGACCGTCCACACCGGCGCCACTTACCTCTCGATGGAGGGCCCCCAGTTCTCCACCCGCGCCGAAAGCCGGATGTACCGGACCTGGGGCGCCGACGTGATCGGCATGACCGGGTTCAGCGAGGCCCGCCTCGCCCGCGAGGCCGAGCTTTGCTACGCCTCTCTCGCCATGGTCACCGACTACGACTGCTGGCACGCCAGCCACGGCGCGGTGGACGTGGCCCAGGTCATCGCCGTCGTCCAGGCCAACGCCGCCGCCGCCCGGGGCCTTGTCGCCCGCCTGCCCGCACTCATGCACCCCGATCGCCAGCCCTGCCCCCATGCTTGCGACCGCGCGCTCGAACACGCCATCATGACCGCCCCCGACAAACGCGACCCCGAGCTTCTCGCCAAGCTCGACGCCATCGCCGGGCGCGTCCTGTGAGCCCGCGCGCCTTCGCAGTCCTGGCCGCGCTGCTGACGTCCCAGGCGGCAGCCCAAGAGGCCGTGACGGCAAAGGGGAAACTGTCCGACGAAGACTTCTACCGCCTCGTCGCCTGCGCCGCCCCCCCGGGCGAGGCCTGCCAGAAACCCTTCGTCCGCTGGTCGGCCACCGAGGCCCAGGATCTGACCGTCCGCATCGTGCAGGTCGACGACGGCTATCCCGGCCGGATCAGCCGGCGGGCCGAGGAGGTTCTCGACTCCACGCTGGCGGAACTGAACGCATCGGGTGCGGCGCTTCACCTGCGCAAGATCGCGCCCGGCCTGGCGCCCGATATCAGCATCCACCTCCTGGACCTGCCGCGCGACACGCCGGTTGCGGGCACCGGCCTGCCCTGGTTTGACGGGAATGTCATGCAGGCCGCGCGGTTCCAGCTTGGCTGGCACCACGACGGCACCGCCTTCATCTGCGGCATCGCCCTCAGTCGCGACATTGCTCCAGAGGGTTTGCGCCGAATCCTCCTGGAAGAGCTCACCCAGTGTCTGGGGCTGATGACCGACGTCAACGGGCTTTACTATGCGAGCCGTTCGATCTTTTCCGAGCAGGGTGCCAGAATGAACCGCTTGCAGGGCCAGGATCTTGCCGCCCTACTGCGCCACTATCCGTGACCCTCAGCAAGGCAGCGTGAGCATGAAAAAGACCGTCAAGGACTACATCCGCACCATCGTCGACTTCCCGCATGAGGGTATCCTCTTCCGCGACGTGACCACGCTTTTCGCCGATCCGCGCGGGTTCCGGATGTGCGTCGACCAACTTCTCGCCCCCTATGCCGGGATGCGTATCGACAAGGTCGCGGGGCTGGAGGCGCGGGGCTTCATCCTGGGCGGAGCGGTGGCGCACCAGCTCTCGACCGGCTTTGTCCCGATCCGCAAGAAGGGCAAGCTGCCGGGGCAGACCATCTCCCAGGCCTACAAGCTGGAATACGGCGAGGCGGTGGTCGAGGTGCATGATGACGCGATGCAACCGGGCGAAAAGGTCTTGCTGGTCGACGACCTTCTCGCCACTGGCGGCACCGCCGAGGCCGGGATCCGCCTGATCGAACGTCTCGGAGCCGAGGTCGTCGGCTGCGCCTTCGTCGTCGATCTGCCCGACCTTGGCGGCCGCAAGAAGCTGGAAGCGATGGGCATGGACGTCCACGCGCTGTGCGAGTTCGAGGGGCTGTGACGCCGAGCCGGAGTTTTCGCAAACTCCGGACCGATTTCTTCGAAGAGAGCGGCTTGGCGCGGCGTTGGGCTGCTGGCGTTAACCGACTTGAAAGAGAATCATTCTAGACATGAACTTGTCAGGGCTACCCACCCTGGCCGCGCTGCTACCCACAGCGTGATCCACACACCCCCCAAAGCACCCCGTCGCAGGTTTCCTGCGGCGGGGATGTTCGTTTTTGCAGCCCCTCAGCCCAGCACCGCGCCGGGGTTCATGATCCCCACCGGGTCCAGCGCGGCCTTGATCGCCCGCATCGCGGCCAGCTTGCCCGGATCGCCGTAGCGCGCCAGGTCCGCCACCTTCAGCCGCCCGACCCCATGTTCCGCCGCAACCGACCCACCCAGCGCATGCACCATGTCGTGCACCACCCGCTTCACCTCGTCGCGAACGCCCTCATGCTCGGCCTTCGCATGCCCCCGCTCGGGAAAGACGTTCCAATGCAGGTTCCCGTCGCCCAGATGCCCGAAGCAGTTGACCCGGAAGGCCCCCAAGTCCGCAATCGCCCGTGGCGCCTCGGCAATGAACCCCGGGATCGCCGACAGGGGCAGCGAGATGTCGTGGCTCGACACCGCCCCCACCTTGCGGTTGGCCAGCGGGATCGTCTCGCGCAGCGCCCAGATGGCGTCCGCCTGTGCTTGGGACGTGGCGATCACCCCGTCGGTCACCAGCCCCGCTTCGGCCCCCGCCTCATAGACCGTGGCCATTGTCACCTCCGGCTCCAACCCTGCCGGCAGTTCCAGTTCCAAGAGCACCAGCCATTCCGGCACCGGATCGAAGGGCGCGCGCAGGTCGAACCCGCTCTCGGCCAGGAAATCAAAGCCCATCCGGTGGATCAGCTCGAAACCCGAGACCATCCCCGCCGCCCGCGTGCTGCTCAGCGCCAGAAGTTCCAGCGCCGCCGTGGGCGAGGGCACCGACAACAGCGCCACCACCCGCGCCGCCGGTTGCGGAAACAGCTTGAGGCTCGCCGCCGTGATCACCCCCAGAGTGCCTTCCGACCCGATCAGGAGATGCCGCAAGTCATAGCCCGCATTGTCCTTCCGTAGCCGGGTCAGCCCGTTGAACACCGTCCCATCCGGCAACACCGCCTCCAGCCCCAGACACAGGTCGCGCGCGTTGCCATAGCGCAGGACCGCCGTCCCCCCGGCATTCGCCGCAAGGTTCCCCCCGATCCGGCAGCTGCCTTCCGAGGCCAGGGACAAGGGAAACAGCCGCCCGACCTTCGCCGCCTCGGCCTGCACCTCGGCCAGGATCATCCCCGCCTCGACCACCAGCGCGTTTTCCTCCGGCCAGACCCCGCGCAAGGCGCTCATCCGCTCCAGCGACAGCAACAGTGGCGCGGGACCGTCACTGGGCATGATCTGCCCGCCAACCAGCCCCGTTCCACCCGAATAGGGAACGACACCGACCCGCGCCTCGCCACAGGCCCGAACAATGCGCGCCACTTCCTCGGTCGAGCGCGGCCGCGCCAGCACCCCTGCCTGCCCCGGCCAACGGCCGCGCGGCTCTTCCAGGTGACGCGGCTCGGGCGCGGACAGGGTCCCGTCGGGAAGCTCCCCGGCCAGGCGGTCGACAAAGGCGGTATCGCAGGGGTTCAGCATCCGGGGGACCTCCTGCGCCCTTGCTACCCCGCAGGCATGCTGGGGGCCAGAGGTCAGTCGATATAGGCCGGTTCCAGAACCATTATCGTCGGCTGCGACGGCAGGTCATCCAGCGACAAGGACAGCTGCGCCCCGCCGGTTTCGACCACGGAGAACTCGGCCGACATCTCGGCCAGGAAAGTCTGCAGCGAAGCCTGACTGAACCAGTGCATTGGAATCACGACCGAGGACCGCAGCCGCCGCACTACCCCGGCCATGTCCGCCATCCGCATCGTATAGCCGCCGTCAACCGGCACCATCACCACGTCCAGCCGCCCGATCGCGGCATATTGCTCGTCCGAGGGGATCTGGTGCAGATGCCCCAGATGGCCGATGCACAGGCCAGCCGCCTCGAAGATGAAGATCGAGTTACCGTCCTTGCGCGCCCCCTCGCCAAAGGGCCCGCGCGTATCGGTGGTGACGTTCCGCACCAGCATCGCTCCAAGCTCCAGCCGATGAGCGGCCGGGCCTTCGCCGTTCGGCCAGCCGTCCAGCACATGCGGGATGCGCCGGTCAGGGGCGGCGGTCCAGTGCGTCGAATGGGCGTTGTTCATCGTCACCACGTCCGGCACCAGGTCCGCCGTCCCGAGGTAGCCGGTATAGTCGGTCACCGCGATGGTCCCGTCTGCCGTGACGATGGCAAAGCTCGCATGGTCGATGTAGCGGATCAGGATGCTGTCCGGCTCCAGCCCGTCCTGCAGCGCCACCGGCACCACGGCGGGCTCGGCGGCCGCCAGGGCGATGCAGTGCGACGGGATGCGCTCCTGCGCCAGAGCGGGCGTCGCAAGCAGGGCAAGGGCGGCAAGCAGGCGCATGGTCACCTCCGGTTTCCGGGAAGGGTAACCCGTTTTGCCCCGGCGTCACGCGTGGCGACGATCACGGATGCGCGATCATCTCCTGCAGGGCGGCCAAAGTGCGCAAGTTTCGGGCGGTCATCGGCTTTGGCAAGAGGCGCGGCAGTCGCTCCGCCAGTTTCGACGTCCCATAGCCCCCCGGCGTGTGCAGCGTGAACCGACCCGGCCCGATGTGCCAGCCATCCCCCGGCAGGGCCAGGGCCTGCAGCGCCTCAGCCTCCGGTGCGGGCGTCGTCCGCAGGAAACAGACATGGACGAACTTCGGATCGGCCCCGGCAAACGGGTGGTCCGTCAGCGCTGCCCCAAGCTGATCGGCGGTCAAGGCAAAGGTCTCCGGCGCAAAGCCGAACCGCGCGGCGACCCCACTCTGGATCGCCGCCTCAAGCTCTCCCGCAGGCCGGTCGCTCTCGAACACCGCATTACCCGACTGGATGTAGGTCCGCACCGCTCCCAGCCCCAGCCCTGCCAGCATGTCCCGAAACTCCGCCATCGGCAGCTTCCCGGCACCCGAGACGTTCACCCCCCGCAGCAAGGCCACCCAGACGCCCATGGCTTTCCCTTCTGCAAATATCCCCGCCGGAGGCGCGCCCGAGCGGTTTTGCGTCCTTCACGCAAAACCGCGAGACAAAGAGTCTTCGCGCGGAACGCGCTCAATTCAACAGGCGCCCCGATCACGACCGACACCCGGACCTCAGCCGACCTCGGTCCGCCCGCGCCGGTCGCCGCGCAGGTTGGCGTAAAGCACGTGGTTGCGCCAGCGCCCGTTGATCTGCAGATAGCTTTGCGCCACGCCCTCGTATTTGAAGCCGCATTTCTCCAAGACCCCGCGCGAGGGCAGGTTTTCCGGCAGGCAGGCCGCCTCCAGCCGCGACAGGTCCATCCGGGTAAAGGCATGGTGGGTCAGCGCCAGGATCGCCTCGCGCATATAGCCCTGGCGGGCGAACGGCGCGCCGATCCAGTAGCCGAAAGTCCCGGTCTGCGACGGCCCGCGTCGGATGTTGTCCAGCGTCAGCGCGCCCAGAAGCTGCTGGTCCTCACGCCGGATCAACAGCAGCGGCAGCGCAGTTCCTTGCGACTCGGCCCGCTGCGCCCAGTAGACCCGGTTGCTGAAAGCGCGCCGCGTCAGGTGGTCGTTCGACCAGACCGGCTCCCATTTCACCAGAAACTCGGCCGAATTTTCGCGCACGTCCGACCATTGCCGCCAGTCGCCATGCTCGGGAAGCCGCAGCGTCATCCGCTCGGTTTCGACCCGGACACGGCGCTTCAGCCCCAGCATCAGGCGCTCAGACCCCTGCGGACGTCGTCGATGCCCGGCGCCTTGGCCACCGGCCCATAGATCGCCAGCGCCGACCGTGCGGCAGTCAGGTCGGCCGCATAGGACCGCACCGCCGCGGTATCGACAGCATCGATCTTCGCGACGGCTTCGGTCACGTCCGGGATCCGGCCCCAGATCGACAACAGCCGCGCATTGCGCTCGGCCCGTGACGACGGGCTTTCCAGCCCCATCAGCAGACCCGCCCGCAGCTGCGCCCGGGCACGCGCGACTTCAGCCTCGGTCATGTCATGCGCCGCCCGTTTCAGCTCGTCCACGGTCAGCTGGGTCAGCTCGCCGATCTCGGCTTCCGAAGTGCCGGCATAGACCGTGATCTGCCCGGTATCCTCATAGGCTGCCGACTGGGCGTAGATCGAATAGCACAGGCCCCGATCCTCACGGATCTTCTGGAACAGGCGGCTCGACATGCCCCCGCCCATCGCCGTCGCATAGACCTGCGCGGCGTAGACCTTGTCGTCCCGGTAGCCAGGCCCTTCAAAGCTCAGCGCGAAATGCACCTGTTCCAGGTCCTTCACTTCCCGCCGCTCGCCGCCCTCAAATCGCGCGGGGTCGACCTTCGAAGCCCCCACCGGCTTCAAGCCCCCGAAAATCCGCTCTGCCGCAGCAATGATGGCATCGTGTTCGACACCTCCCGCCGCCGACAGGATCATCTGATCGGGGCCGTAATGCGCGCCCGTGAAGCCCTCGAAGTCGGCCTTCTTGAACGACGCCACCCGCTCTTCCGGTCCAAGGATCGTGCGGCCGAAGGGCTGGTCGGGATAGCTCACCTCGTGCAGCCAGTCGAAAATGATGTCGTCGGGCGTGTCCAGCGCCTGCCCGATTTCCTGCAGAATGACGTGGCGCTCGGTCTCGATATCGGCCTTGCGGAACAGGGGGTTGAGCACGATGTCCGCAATCACGTCCAGCGCCATCACCACGTCCTGGCTCAGCACCCGCGCGTAATAGGCCGTCATCTCGCGGCTGGTGTAGGCGTTGATGTAGCCGCCCACATCCTCGATCTCTTCGGCAATCCGCAGCGCTGACCGCCGCCGGGTGCCCTTGAACGCCATATGCTCCAGGAAATGCGCAATGCCGTTCTGTTCGGGCGTCTCGTGCCGCCCCCCGGCCTCGACCCAAAGGCCGACCGAGGCGGACTGCAGGCCCGGCATCGCTTCGGTGACGATGCGAAAGCCGTTGGGCAGGGTGTGCAATCTTTGCATCAGCGAAGGGTCCTTTCGCGGACCAGCGCCTGCAGGGCGGCAAGGTCGTTCGGCACCCGGGTCATCCGCTCGGGCTTGTCGAAAAGGTCCGCCATATGCGGCGGCAGGGCGGGCCGAATGCCGGTCGCCCGCTGCACCGCATCGGGAAACTTCGCCGGATGCGCGGTCGCCAGGGTGATCATCGGAGCGCCGCCCAGATGCTCCTCGGCGACCTTTACACCCACGGCAGAGTGCGGACACAGCAACTCCCCCGTCGTCTTCCAATGCCGCGCGATGACCGCCAGCGTCTCATCCTCGTCGCAGCGGCCCGAAGCGAAGGTGCTACGCAGCGCCTCAATCGCCCCCTGGCTGATCTTGAATCCGCCCGCCTTCATCTCGCCCATCAGCTGCGCCACTGCCGCCCCGTCGCGGCCATAGGCGTCAAACAGCGCGCGTTCGAAGTTCGACGACACCTGGATGTCCATCGACGGGCTGATCGAAGGCTTGACCCCGTTCGTCCGATACTCCCCGCCCTTCAAGGCCCGGTCGAGAATGTCGTTCTGGTTCGTCGCAATCACCAGCTTGTCGATGGGCAGCCCCATCCGCTTGGCGATATAGCCCGCGAAGATGTCGCCGAAATTGCCCGTCGGCACGGTGAAGCTGACCTCGCGGTGCGGAGCCCCCAGCGCAGTCCCGGCATAGAAGTAATACACCACCTGCGCCAGAACCCGCGCCCAGTTGATGCTGTTCACCCCCGCCAGTCGCACCCCGTCTCGGAAGGCAAAGTCGTTGAACATCGCCTTGACCTGCGCCTGACAATCGTCAAAGTCCCCGTCCATCGCCAGCGCATGGACGTTCGCCTCGGACGGAGTGGTCATCTGCCGCCGCTGCACATCGCTGACGCGCCCATGCGGGAACAGGATGAACACATCGACGTTGGCCAGCCCCCGGAACGCCTCCATCGCCGCCGACCCGGTATCCCCGCTGGTGGCACCGACAATGGTGATCCGCTCCCCCGTCTTCGCCAAAGCCGCCTGCATCATCTGCCCGATCAGCTGCATGGCGAAGTCCTTGAAGGCCAGCGTCGGCCCGTGGAACAGCTCCAGAAGGAAGTGGTTCGCCCCCAGCTGCACCATCGGCGCACGGGCGGCGTGGTGGAAGCCCTGATAGGCCTTGGCGATCAGGCCCTTGAACTCGTCGTCGGAAAAGAACCCGCCCAGATAGGGCCGCATCACCTTGAACGCGACCTCCTCATAAGGCGCGCCCGCCAGCGCCGCGATCTCGGCCTTGGACAGGACCGGCACGGTTTCGGGCACGTAAAGCCCGCCGTCACGCGCGAGGCCGGTCATCATCGCTTCGCCGAAACCAAGGACGGGGGCCGCGCCGCGGGTCGAGATATACTGCATGGGTATCGCCTTCAGATCTTCCGGCCCCTGATACGCCAGAGAAGAAACAGTGTCATCCCCGCCCAGGTCGCGGCGAGCAGAAACCACTGGATCGCATAGCCCCAGTGATCGTTCGGAATGCCCGAGGTGTCGACCGGCATCGGCGCGATCCCGTCACCGGTAGGCTGACTGGCGACAATCAACGTCGGTTCCGTGCCCAGCTTCTCGGCCATCGCCGGAACGTCACGGGCAAACCACAGGCCCGTCTTCGCATCCGGCGGCGGCGTGGAACTGTTGGTATCGTCGGGCCAGTGCAGGTTGCCCTCGACCTTCGCCTCATGCGGAGCACGCGCCACCCTGCGCACTTCCTCCTCGACGAACCCGCGCTGGACCATGATCCGGCGGCCGTCGGGCAGCGCGAAGGCCTCGACCACCATCACGCCGGGGCTGGCGCCCTTCTGGCCCGCCAGAACCTCCAGGAACTCACCCGTGAAGGCCCCTTCGGCAAAGACCGCCTGAAACTTGTGCGGCCCCTCCTCGGGGACGGCGGGCAGCGGGATCGGAGCGTTGCCAATCCGCGCCTCGATCTCGTCAAGGTAGACCCGCTTTTCCTCCATCCGGCGCAACTGCCAGAAACCGAGGCTCATCAGGATCGCGACCCCGACGACGCCCATCAGGACCGGAAAGACGTAACGGCGCATCGCATACCCCGGAAAGGAAAGCGCAGGCCCGAAGGCCCGCGCTTGTCGGTCGTGTTAAGGGCGTGGGATCACTGACCCCAGACGTAGATGGCGGCGAACAGGAACAGCCAGACCACGTCGACGAAGTGCCAGTACCAGGCGGCAGCCTCGAAGCCCACGTGCTTTTCGGGGGTGAAGTGGCCCTTCAGCGCGCGGATCAGGCAGACGGTCAGGAAGATCGTCCCGATGATGACGTGGAACCCGTGGAAGCCCGTTGCCATGAAGAACGAGGCCCCATAGATGTTGCCGGCAAAGCCGAAGGCCGCATGGCTGTATTCATAGGCCTGCATCCCGGTGAAGATCACCCCCAGAACGATGGCGATGATCAGCCCGTTGACCAGATCCTTGCGGTTGTTTTCGTGCACGAGGGCATGGTGGGCCCAGGTCGCGGCGCAGCCCGACAGCAAGAGGATCAGCGTGTTCATGAACGGCAGGTGCCAGGGGTCGAAGGTCTCGATCCCGGCGGGCGGCCAGACACCGTCGATCGCCGGGCTGTCCGGCCCCATCGGATACATGCGGTGCTTGAAGAAGGTCCAGAACCAGGCCGAGAAGAACATCACTTCCGACATGATGAACAGGATGAACCCGTAGCGCAGGCCAAGGCGCACCACCGGAGTGTGATCGCCGACCTGGCTTTCGTGCACCACTTCCGACCACCAGGCGTACATCACGTACAACACCCCGGCAAAGCCGATCAGCCCCATCCAGGGGCCCGAGCCGTGCATCCACAGGACTGCGCCGAACAGCATCACGAAGCCGGCGACGGCCCCGAACAGCGGCCAGATCGACGGCGGCAGGACGTGGTAATCGTGGTTCTTTGCGTGGGCCATGGCCGGGATTTCCCTCGTTGTCTTGTCTCAGTTCACCGCGGATGCGTCTTCCGCAGCGGATTGCAGGGCTGCCTGTTCCTCGGGCAGCGGTGTTTGGTGGAACGTATAGCTCAGCACGATCTCGTGCACAAACTTCGCATCCGGGTCATCGACCATGGTCGGGTCGACGAAAAAGGTCACCGGCATCTGCACAGTCTCGCCCGGCTGCAGGATCTGCTCTTCAAAGCAGAAGCAGGCGATCTTGGTGAAATAGCCGCCCGCCGTGTCCGGGAACACGTTGAAACTTGCCGTGCCCGCGATCACCCGGTCAGTCGGGTTGTGCGCCTCGTAGAAGGCCAGCCCGGTCTCGCCGATGCGGATCTGCATCGACCGCTCGACCGGCTTGAACACCCAGGGCATCCCCTGCTCGACCGAGGCGTCAAAGCGGACCTTCACAGTCTGGTCCAGGATCACGCCGGTCGAAGCCTCGGCGACCGAGGGCGTGCCGCCATAGCCGGTCACCCGGCAGAACCAGTCGTAGAACGGCACCGCGGCAAAGGACAGCGAGGCCATGGTGACCACGACCGCCGCAAGCTGCGCCGCCGTCCGGTTCTTGCCTTGCAGGCGCGGGAAGATCATTCGGTTCCCTCCTGCGGCAAAGGTTCCGCCTGGAATGTGTGGTCAAACCCCTGCATCGGATCGCCGCGCTTGACCTTGACCACCGTCAACGCGAAGACCAGTGCTACGAAGGCGGCCAGCGTCAGGCCAAGGCCGAGGTTCCGGCTGAACCGGCGCCTGTGCAATTCATGCTGCGGGCGGAATGTCATCACCAGCCCCCGATTCCGGCCGATTTCAGCGCCGCTTCCGCAAGGAAGGCCGCGAAATGCAGGAAGAGATACAGCAGCGAGAACCGGAAGAAGGCCTTCTCGACCGCATATTTGTCGGCCTCGGCCATCACCTCGTCGCGCTTCCAGATGCGGAAGGCGCCGACCACGAACCAGGCGTTCAGCGCCACCGCCACCGCCAGCGTCATCGGCCCGCCGATCGAAGTCAGCGCCGCGCCCAGCGCCACCGGCACCAGAAGGAGCGTGTAGACCAGGATATGCACCCGCGTCGACTTGCGGCCATGCGTCACCGTCAGCATCGGCACGCCTGCGGTGTGATAGTCTTCCTTCATGAACAGCGCCAGCGCCCAGAAATGCGGCGGCGTCCACATGAAGATCAGCGCGAACATGAGGCAAGCCTCGACCGAGACCGACCCCGTCGCACAGACCCAGCCGATCATCGGCGGGAAGGCCCCGGCAGCGCCCCCGATCACGATGTTCTGCGGGGTCAGGCGTTTCAGCCACATCGAATAGACGACGGCATAGAAGAAGATGGTGAAGGCCAGCAGGGCCGCCGCGACCCAGTTGGTCGACAGCCAGAGCATCACGATGCTGATGCCCGACAGCGCCATTCCGACGCCCAGCGCCTCGCCAGCCGCGACCTTGCCCGCAGGCACCGGCCGCTTCGCCGTCCGCTTCATCACCGCGTCGATGTCGGCGTCCCACCACATGTTCAGGGCACCCGAGGCCCCTGCCCCAAGGGCCACGAACAGGATCGCCGCAAACGCCTCGACCGGGTGCAGCGACACCGGCGCGACCAGCAGCCCCACCAGCGCGGTGAACACCACCAGCGACATCACGCGCGGCTTCAGAAGCTGCACATAATCGCCGAACCCCGGCTCATGCGGGGTGGCGGTCGCGCCCTGATATGCTGTGGTGTCGCTCATCCCGACCTACGTTTGCCGGACCTGAAAAGGCCGGTCTTTCCTTGCGGACCGGGGCCTGACCCTCGGCCAAGCCCCGTCACTCTCATTCGACCCGAAGCGGTCAGTTGTTCGCGGCCACCTGGACGTCGCCCGAGGCCGGGACCGAAGACAGCTGCACATCGCCCGCCTTGGCCTTGGTCAGCCATTCAGCATAGGCGGCTTCCGACACGACTTTCACCGTGATCGGCATATAGGCGTGCATCTGCCCGCAAATCTCCGAGCACTGGCCGAAGTAGATGCCTTCCTGTTCCGCCGTGAACCACAGCGCGGCGGTACGGCCCGGGACCGCATCCTGCATCACGCCAAAGGCCGGGATCTTCCAGGAATGGATCACGTCGGTCGCAGTGACCTGCACCACGACAACTTTGCCCACCGGGACCACGACCGCGGTGTCAGTGGCCAGAAGGAACTGCTCCTTGCCGTAGCCTGCCGCTTTCAGCTGCGCTTCGACGTCCGGGGTCATCATGTTGGTGCCACCGGTCGCGGGCGAGCCGATCATGTAGCTGTCGAACGCGACGCCCTCGTCGACATATTCATAGGACCAGTACCACTGGTTGCCGGTCGCCTTGATGGTGACCTCGCCGACCGGAATCTCCTGCTGCTTGAACAGGATCGGCAGCGAGAAGGCCCCGATGAACACCAGGATCACGATCGGGATCAGGGTCCATGCCACTTCCAGCGGGCTGTTGTGGGTGAACCGCGCGGGCGTCGGGTTGGCGCGACGGTTGAACCGGACGATCGTATACAGCAGAAGCCCGGTCACGAAGACGACGATGGCGCCGATGATGTAGTTGATCATCGTGTCCAGCCAGACGATGTCATGCTTCAGCTCGGTCGCCGACGGCTGGAATCCCATCCCGCCCGGCTCGGGCTGACCGATGATTTCAAGGGCCTGCTGCGCAAGGACCTGCCCTGCCACAAGCGTGGTCATCCCTGCCGCGGCGATCCCGCCGATCACGTTCGAAAGACGCATGCTTTTGTTCCCGTACACGTCGCGGCTTGCCGCCGCTTTCCCGCAGGCCCGACCACCGGTCAGAATCCCGCAATTTCACACGGCCCTCAAACCATATTAGCTTGGCCGCGACAAGCAAAACCATCGCGACAAATCGGCGCTTGCCACCGCGCCGCGCCCACAGGGAAAAACCACGTGTCCTTCGTCAAGCTGACCCTCGTCACATTCGGCGTGATATACATCGCTGCCCTCTCGGGCATGTACGCCTTCCAGCGCGACCTGCAGTATTTCCCCACCCGCCGCGACCCCGCACCCGATGCCGTCGGGCTGACCGGAGTAACCCCTGTCACACTGACCACGCCTGATGGCGAAACCCTTGTGCTGTGGGAAAGTCCAGCCGAGGCCGACCGGCCGGTGATCCTGTTCCTCCACGGCAACGCGGGCGAAATCGCCGACCGCGCCGACCGGCTGGCCTACTACCAGTCGCGCGGCTTTGGCATCGCGTTCCTCAGCTGGCGCGGCTATGGCGGTTCCTCCGGGCGGCCCACGGAAACCGGCCTTTTGATCGACGCCAAGACTGCCTACGATCACCTGCGCAGCAAAGGCCTCCCGCCAGACCGCATCATCCTGGTGGGCGAATCCCTTGGCACCGGCCCCGCCGTCCTGACCGCCGCTGCAAACCCGGTCGGCGCCGTGATCCTTGAGGCCCCCTACTCCGCCGCCGTCGACATCGCCCGCCGCGCCTACCCCTGGGCCCCCGTCGGCCTGCTGATGAAAGACCAGTACCGCTCGCGCGATCACATCGCCGCCATCAACGCGCCGCTCCTCATCCTCCACGGCGAGGCCGACCAGGTGATCCCGCAGGGCTTCGGCAAGCGCCTCTTCGACCTAGCGCGCGAGCCGAAGACCTTCCTGTCGCTGGGCCCGGTCGGCCATAACGCGCTGTTCTCTCCCGACACCTGGGCGAAGGGCGCTGATTTCATCGACCGGACGGTCGGTCCTTGACCCTTCCTGCGCTGCGGCCCATCTGTGAGGTCTGACCTCGCGAGGACCCGATGACCGACGCCCCCTTCCGCCCGTTCGAAACCCTTCTGGACGAAGCCGCAGCCCTTGCGACCCTGCGCGACGCCACGGCGGGGGCGGATGATGGCGAGCTGTTCCTCGAACGCCGCCGGGCCGAGTCCATCGTGCTGGACGACGGCCGCATCCGGCAGGCGACCTATGACGCGACGCAAGGCTTTGGACTGCGCGCTGTCCGGGGCGAGGTGGCAGGCTATGCCCACTCCACCGAAATCAACGAAACCTCCCTCCGCCGCGCATCTGAGACCGCGCGACTGGCCGTCGGCGCGGGCGGCGGCACTTTGGCCCCCCCGCCGCGTGGGACGAACACCCGGCTTTACCGCCCCGACGATCCGATGGCCGAAGCCGCCTTCCCGGTGAAGATCGAGCTTCTGCGCGAGATTGACGCCTATGCCCGCGCGCTTGACCCCCGCGTGGTGCAGGTTTCCGCCGCCCTGTCGGCCAGCCTGCAAGAGGTGGAAATCCTGCGCCCCGAAGGCACCCGCCTGGCCGACATCCGCCCGATGGCCCGGATCAACGTCAGCGTGATGATCGAGGAAAACGGCCGCCGCGAGCAGGGCGGGACAGGCAAGGGCGGGCGGCACGGGCTGGCCAGCCTGATGGCCGCCGACAGCTGGAAGCCGATGATTGCCGAGGCGCTCCGCATCGCGCAGGTCAACCTCGGCGCGGTCGAGGCCCCTGCTGGGGTGATGGACGTTGTCCTTGGACCCGGCTGGCCCGGCATCCTGTTGCACGAAGCCATCGGCCACGGGCTGGAGGGCGACTTCAACCGCAAGGAAACCTCCGCCTTTGCTGGGCTTTTGGGGAAACAGATCGCGTCCAAGGGCGTCACTGTCCTTGATGACGGCACAATTCCCGACCGCCGAGGGTCAATATCCATCGACGACGAAGGCACACCCTCGGGCAAGAACGTCCTGATCGAGGATGGCGTCCTCGTCGGCTACATGCAGGACCGCCAGAACGCCCGGCTGATGGGCGTCTCCCCCACCGGCAACGGCCGGCGCGAAAGCTTTGCCCATATCCCGATGCCCCGGATGACCAACACCTACATGCTCTCCGGCCGCGACGACCCCGCAGGGATCGTGGCTTCCCTCAAGGACGGCATCTACGCCGTAGGCTTCGGCGGCGGTCAGGTCGACATCACCTCCGGCAAGTTCGTCTTCAGCTGCACCGAGGCCTACCGCGTCCGTAATGGCGTCGTGGGTGAGGCCGTGAAGGGCGCCACCCTGATCGGCGACGGGGCGACCGCGCTGAAAGGCATCCGGGCCATCGGCAACGACCTGGCGCTGGACCCGGGTATCGGCAACTGCGGCAAGGCCGGGCAATGGGTGCCGGTCGGCGTGGGCCAGCCGACGCTGATGATCGGAGGGTTGACCGTCGGCGGCGCAGCAGCCTGACGGGGAGCCCAAAACTTTTCGAAAAGTTTTGCTAAAATCCTTCGAAGGATTTTGCCCGCATCGGCTAGCCTCGGCGCCGACCTCAGCCGGAGCAGCCCCAGATGATCCTTGTCGGCCAGTACGACAGCCCCGTCACCCGCCGCGTCGCCGTAGCGCTGCACCACTACGGCATGCCCTTCACCCGCGACACCCGCTCGATCTTCGGCGAGGCCGAGGCGGTGGGCAAGATCAGCCCCCTGACCCGCATCCCCGCGCTGGTGCTGGAGGGGGACGAAGTCCTGATCGACAGTGCCGCGATCCTTGATTACCTGGACGAACTGGCCGGGGCCCGGGCACTTTGCCCCGCATTCGGCCCAGCCCGCCGCCGCGTCCTGCAGATGACCGCGCTGGCGCAAGGCACGCTGGAAAAGGCCGCCGCCGTGGTCTACGAGCGTCACTTCCACAAAGCCGAAAGCCAAAGCGATGAATGGCTGACCCGCTGCCTTGGCCAGGCGCGCGCCGGGCTGGACGAACTGACCCGCCGGCTGGACAGCCCCTACGCCTGCGGCGCCAGCCTCAGCCATGCCGACGTGATGATCACCACGCTGATCTGGTACATGCAGGACCGGATGGACGAAGTCCTGTCCCCCACCGCCCACGCCCCGCTGATCGCGCTGGCGGAGCATTGCGAGACGTTGCCCGCCTTCCGCGCCGCCGCGATCAGCGACTTCGAAAAGATGCCGAAATGACGGGACGACCCAAATTCCTCAAGCAAGGAATTTGACAAATTTCTTCCTCAAGAAATTTGGCTTCAGGCTGCACCATCGCACACCAGCCGCCCTCCGACCATCAGGCGCACCAAAGCGGCGCGCCTGATGCTCCCGAAGGCTTGGCGTCAAGCCGCCTTGGCGTTCAACTGGCCCTCGGCCAGCGCGGTCAGCGACTTGTCGGCCGCATATTCCTGATCCAGGATGCCCTTGATCAGCGCCGCCACCTCGGTCATGCCCATCTGCACCGCATAGGCGTGCATCGACCCATAGCGGCTGATCTCGTAATGCTCGACCGCCTGGGCCGAGAAGATGATCGCCGAGTCGTTGGCCGCCCCCCCGGTAAAGTCTTCCAGAAGGCTGGTCGCTTCCTCCAGGATGCCGTCCATCGCGTCGCACTTTTCCGCCTTTGGCCGCTTGCCCAGCATCTCGAACACCTGTTCCAGCACCTCGATCTGACCCTGAGTCTCGTCGCGGTGGGCTGTCAGCCCTTCCTTCAGCGCCGCATCATCCGCCGCCTTGATCATCTTCGGCAGCGATCTGTAGATCTTCTTTTCCGCGTAATACATGTCCTTCAGCGCATGTTCGAACAGCGCCTCCAGGTCCATCGGTTCCTTGGTTTTCGTGGTGGCAGTTTTGGTGGTAGCCATCGTATTTCTCCCGCAAAGGGCGGCACATTGCCGCGACACGAAAGCAACGTCCGCTCCCTGCGATGGTTCCGGTGCCGACGGGCCAAAAACCGGCAGGCAGGCGGATGTTCGCCAGCCCCCGGCGCAGTCGCCCTTTACCGCCCGAACTTGCCCTTCAACGCATCCGCAAAGGCATTCCCGCCGTTCTGCGCCCCAGCTTGCGGCCCCGACTGCATCGGCCCGCGTACCGGTTTCTGCGGCCCCGGTTCCCGCTCCCGCGCCTGATCCTTGGCCGAGGCGCCACCGTCGGTCTTCATCGTCAGCCCGATCCGCTTGCGGGGCACGTCAACCTCCACCACCCGGACCTTGACCACATCCCCGGCCTTCACGACCGCATGGGGGTCCTTGACGAAACTGTCCGACAGCTGGCTGACATGCACCAGCCCGTCCTGATGCACCCCGATGTCGACGAAAGCCCCGAAGGCCGCGACGTTGGTGACCGTGCCTTCCAGCACCATCCCGGGCTTAAGGTCGGTGATCGTGTCCACCCCATCCGCAAAGGTCGCCGTCTTGAAGCTTGGACGCGGGTCGCGCCCCGGCTTTTCCAGTTCCGACAGGATGTCTTTCACCGTCGGCAAACCGAACCGCTCGTCCACGAAAGCCGCCGGGTTGAGCTGCTTCAGCGCGGTCCCGTCGCCCATGATCGACCGAATATCCCGCCCGCAGGCCGCGACGATTTTCCGTGCGACATCATAGGCTTCCGGGTGAACGCTAGAGGCATCCAGCGGCTCTTTTCCACCGGAAATCCGCAGGAACCCCGCCGCCTGTTCAAACGCCTTCGGCCCCAGCCGCGCGACTTTGAGCAGGTCCTTCCGCGTCGCAAACGGCCCGTTCTCATCGCGATGCGCCACGATCGCCTCGGCCAACCCCGGCCCCACACCCGACACCCGCGCCAAAAGCGGGGCCGAGGCTGTGTTCAGGTCCACCCCCACCCCGTTCACCGCATCTTCCACCACCGCATCCAGCGATTTTGCCAGCCGATGCTGGTCCACATCGTGCTGATACTGGCCAACGCCAATCGCCTTCGGTTCGATCTTCACCAGTTCGGCCAAGGGGTCCTGCAAGCGCCGCGCAATGCTGACCGCCCCGCGCAAGGAAACGTCCAGCTCCGGAAACTCCTTCGCCGCCAGTTCCGATGCCGAATAGACCGAAGCCCCGGCCTCCGACACGATCACCTTCACCGGCTTCTCCGGCCCCGGCAGCAGCGCCAGAAG
>LNFM01001673.1_pt1 | contig 56875 bp, 52 predicted proteins | sample 596031 | NCBI WGS metagenome assembly LNFM01 (sample SAMN04254537, study PRJNA301005) | activated carbon metagenome | isolation source: dual media filters at the Ann Arbor, Michigan drinking water treatment plant | place: USA: Ann Arbor
GGCGCTCCGTATTGCCGGCACCGACCAGTACACGGTCTGGAACACCGATAGCAATGGCAGTGTCGTTTCCAACGGGACGGGCGGCGTCATCGTCTCGGGGGCGAGCTCCGTACTGAAATCGTTCGAGCCCAGCTTCCACCAGGATCTGAACGGAGACGGTGTTCTGGCAGCAAGCGTGATTTCCGGATTTGCCGGCGGCGATAACTTCACGTTCAAGGCTGATCTTCTCGCGATGGACGCCGATATCGCGACGGGGACGCCCGAAATTGGCGCTGAAATTCCCTGGCTTGCTTCCAACGGTCAAGCCGAAGCCTTCAGTCCTGGCGAGGCGGCTGTTTGGCTGGCCCCCGCCGTTGCGATGCCGGATGGACTGGCGGATGACCATCTGGCGAGCTTGAAGTTCGGGCACTTCATTCTCCATTGAGTTCGGAAAAATGATCGGACGACGCGAGCATTTAGCTCGAGCATCTGCGCGCGAGGGCTCTATGGACGTGTCTCGAAGCTGCAGGATCTAGCCGCCTGGCCGGAAAGTTCGGCCAGTTGATAGCGAGTGTGGCAACCGGCAGTGTCGGCCGTCACCGTTGCCTTTGTCGCCGCAGAAGTGCTTGCCGCGGCCGAGCGCGCCAAAATTCCGCGAGCAGAAGTCAGTTACCCAGGCTGGCGTTTCGCGCCGCCATCTGTGTTGCGCAGTCGGCGCCCTCGAGTCCGCGAGCCAGAGCCAGCGGACAAGCGCGGGTAATCAGCATTGAGCATGAGGATGCGCATCAATGGCTAGCAGACCGCGGCCCGGAAACCGTAATTCTTTTCAATCCAGGCTTTGTATTCGCCACTGGTGACGTCGCGCCACCAAGTTTCGTGGTCGAGATACCAGTGCACCGTCTGCGCCAGTCCGTGTTCGAATCCGACGCTGCAGCGGCTCCCCAGGTCCGTGGCGAGCTTGCTGGCGTCGATTGCATAGCGGTGATCGTGACCCGGGCGGTCGGTGACATAGCCGATCAGCGTGCGGCAGGAGGCGCCGGAGGCAGCGGGACAGGACGGAAAGCGCTGGCCAAGGGCAGGGCTGGCGACAAAGCAGGCATCGATCGTGTCGCAGATCAGGCCGACGACGTCGCGGTTGTTGCGCTCGTTGCCACCACCGATGTTGTAGGTTTCACCAGTCCTGCCGCGCTCGATCACATCGATCAACGCCGCGCAGTGATCGGAGACGTGCAGCCAGTCGCGGACATTGGAGCCGTCGCCGTAGATCGGCAATCGCTTGCCTTCCAGCGCGTGAATGATCATCAGCGGGATGAGCTTTTCCGGATGCTGGTATGCGCCGTAGTTGTTGGAGCAGTTAGTAATCAGCGCCGGCATGCCATAGGTGACAATGAACGCGCGGACCAGATGGTCACTCGCCGCCTTGCTCGCCGCGTAGGGGGAGGTCGGACGATAGGGCGAAGATTCGGTAAAGGCCGGATCGGCCGGGCCGAGCGAACCGTAGACTTCATCGGTCGAGACGTGCAGGAAGCGCGCGCTGTCGAGCAGACCGCTGGTCCGCCAGGCAGCCAGCGCCGCGTTCAGCAAAGCGAACGTCCCGAGCACGTTGGTTTGCAGAAACGCCTCGGGATCGCTGATCGACCGGTCGACGTGCGATTCCGCCGCCAGATGCGCCACGCGCGTAAAGGCATGTTCCTCGAACAGGCGCTGTATCAGCGCCGGGTCGCCGATATCGCCGTTCACGAACTGGATGCTGCCATCGTTAATTAGCGGCTCGAGGCTGCGAATGTTGGCCGCATAGGTCATCGCGTCGACCACGACAACGCGGTCTTCGGGCCGGGCGGCCTGCCAGGCGTGAACCAGGTTCTGGCCAATGAAGCCAGCGCCGCCCGTGATCAGAACGCTTGGCATCTGATACCTCCGGTTAACTCAGAATTCCCGCCGTTTCAGCCATGCCCGGGCGCCCCAATGCGCGAAGCACCACGCCGACTTAGCCGGCGAAAGATGCTCGACGTTGCGGTAGATGTGCCAAACCCAGCCGGCCGAGCGTAGCGGACGGCTGGATACCGAACTGCCCCGCACGCGATAGCGGGCGAGGTCTTCGTTGAGTCCACGGGCGACGTGGCCGGGCTTGAGGATGCTCAGCCAGAGGCAGAAATCGTCGTACGGCTCGTCCTTCATTGCGATGTCGCCGGCGATGTCGCGGTCGATCAGCGCCGTCAATGTCGCGATCGACGTGTTCTTGAGCAGTTGATCGTAAGTGAGGGAGGCCGGCGCCTTGATCAGCCGCCCGGTGACCGTCCCCGTCTCGTTGATGCGGCGGAACGCTGTATAGCTCAGCGCCGCGCGATTGTTCTGCGCGAAGGCGATCTGCCGTTCGAGCTTGGCCGGCAGCCACAAATCGTCGCTGTCAAGGAACGCGATGAAGCGGCCCTGCGCCTGTTCGATGGCGGCCTGGCGGGCAAGCGCCGGGCCGCCATTCCGGGGTTGCCGAATGAGCTTGATACGCGAATCGCGCGCTGCGTGGCTTTCCACGACTGCGGCGGTCAGGTCCGTCGAGCAGTCATCGGCGATCAGGAGCTCCCAATCTTTGAATGACTGGGCCTGAACCGAAGCGATCGTCTCCCCGATAAGCGGCGCCACATTCCAGGATGGGGTGATGATCGAAACGAGAGCCATGGAGAGACTCTTATCTCCCGGACTTTGTATCGGTGATCGCGGACAACAGCGAGGTCGTAAAGACATCGAGCTGCCCCGGGTCGCTGATGTAGAGTTCGCCAAGGAACGATTGCCGCCACGCCGTTTCGAAATAGGGCGCGGTGTCGGCAGGGTCGAACGGCGGCGCAGCCAGCGCGTCGTGAAGCCGCTGCGGAACGTCCGCAAGGCGGTCGACGGTGAACACCAGCGGACAGGAGCGGTAGAAGGCGTCGCCCATCACGACCACCGGCTTGCCGAGCAGCATCGCTTCGGCGCCGGACTTGCTGTTGACGGAGACCACGGCGTCGGCGCGGCCCAGCACGGCGTAGTTGTTGGTCTGCGGCGGCAGCAGAACGAAATTGTCGAAGCGTTGCGCGAGTTCGATCAAGCGGCCGGCCGGAACAGCGCCGATCTGCGCCGGATGTTCCTTGACGGCGAGGACATGCGTGTCGGGGAGGGTGCGCAACAGGAAATCGATGGTCGCGACCTGGTCGAGATATTCCGGCGAGCGCAGGGTCAGCGCCATATCGGCCGGTACGTGGAGGGGATAGTAGATGAACGGACCATCCGGCATGGGGCGATAGATCTTTCGGAGCCGCCGGGCGCCGTACGCCATGGCGGCATGCATGCGCGCATGCCGAAGGTTGTGGCCGAATTCCTGATGCTTGCCGAGGGCAAACTGGTCCCAGAGCTTTTCGACCAGCCGGCGCGCGTTCCTCGCATTGGCGATCTTCTTGAAGGCCGCTGAGTAATGATGCCGGTCCTTTTGGGGGATGACGATGGCGCGCTGGCGCAAGGTGTCATCGAGATAGGCTCGCACATCGGCAGAAACCGTATCCGCCGGCACCGGCATCGTGTCGGGAGCGCTAAATCTGTCCGGGGTATAGTAAAGCCTGCCGCGAAAGAATGATGGCTCGATGAACCAGTTCCGGACGCCGCGCTTTCTCGCAGCGTAGAAGCAGGCGATCACAGAGAGAAATCCGCCGAGCTCCTGAACCGCGATCACGCGCTTACCCCCGGCGGTCAACCGGTCGAGAACGGCTTCCATCGCGTTGGTGTAGATCATGAACCGCCGCCGCAACGCGGCGGTATCGCGAATTCCAAACGTGACGCGCTCGTGGCTGAACAGGAAGTTTGTTCCGTCGAGGCCGTATCCGGCGACACGCGCGGCGAAGGCGTGCTCCTCCTCGATCGGCGCGCCGGCCTGCAGTCCGGTCCGGTACATGTTGACGACGGGGACGCCTTCCTTGTCGGCCATCTCCGCGCTGCGGTCGTCGAACGCGAGCAGGTGCACCTCGCGTCCGGCGTTGCGCAGCCGCTGCGCCACTGGAATCCAGAACCGGGTCTGGTAGGCCGCGAGCGTCGTGATCAGGATCGTTTCGGTCGGGGAGGTCATGCGGGCTCGCGGCGCCTTTCGATGGCGATGCTGGCGAGCGGCATGCCGGTGGCCTTGCACCGCGCGCGCGTCACCGCGAACTGCGAAGGATCGCGCCCGTCGTGAATTGCGATCCGCTCGAGCAGGGTCGCGACGGACGCGGACTCCATGCGCTTGTCACGGCGGGCAGGGCTGACGAGGGTGCGCAGCCGCTCGGTAACGGCCGATCCCAACAGCAGGCTCGCGGCCCCCTTGGCGATTTGTCCCGCGCTCGGGTTCGGCCGCGTACCCCGGATCGCACTGGAAAGTGAAACAAAGGGATCGCGTGGGCGCTCAGCGCCGATCAGGATGTCGGCGACGCGTTCTGCGGCCAAGCCGTCGTTGCGATGGAAGAAGGCGTCGATGTTGGCGGCGTGGACGCCCGAGAAATCGAATTTCGCGGTTTCCCCGTCGAGGTCGTCGACCATGGCGAGCAGTTCGTCGAACGACAGCGCGGCGCGGCTCACGCGCGCGGGCAGCCGTGCATGTCCGGCCGTGGCAGGCGTGTTGAGGTATTCGAGCTGGATCGGTAGCTTGTCGAGCAGCACCGCTTCGACCGCGGTACCGCAGTTGAGGTGAATGACGGCCGCGGCATTTCTAATCATGTCGAGTACGCTGCCGGTTCCATCGACAATGACATTGGCATGCCGACCGAGCGCGTTTCGATAGACCTCTTCGCTCTCGAAGGGGTGCGGACGCACCAGGATCGAGCGATCCGGCCGCGCGACCGCCAGGCGGCCGATCTCGACGAGGTAGTTGGCAAAGACCGTTTTGAGGTCGACCAGGAAGCGGTCGACATAGGCGCCATCCCATCCGGCCCGCACCATGGCTGCGCGCTCGACTCCCGGCGCGCTGGAAAAGCGGGAGTTCACCAGCGGAAAATTGGCGTTGACGAGCAGATAGCCACGCCGCGCGCCGTCGAGCAGCGCTCGCCAGCGCGGGGCGGCGAAGTCGAAGCGCGGGCATCCGGTGAGGTGAAGCCGTTCGGGCTTCATCGTCTCGTTGTCGCTGAACGCCTTGTGCAGCTGGCCGCCCCAGAAGAAATATCCCGACAGGATATCGGCGTAACCGCTGTCGCGGATATGGGCGGCCATCGCCGGCGGCGAATTGCCACCCATTTCCGCCAGCACTCCGCCTTCGGTATCGAGGACATAGAGCGCAAGGCCTGCTTCGGAAAAACTCCGCATCAGGTCGAAATTGGCATCGCGCGCGTAGTTGGCCACCAGCGCATCGAGTCCCAGCCTCGGCACATCGACGCCTTGCTCATACATCGGGATGATCACGACCGAAGCACCGCGCAGCGCCAGTTGATAGGCAGCCAGAACGCTTCCCGCCAAATCACGCTTGGGGTGATCCACCACCCATCCGATACGCACGATCTTCAGCTCCCCGGGAGATCCGGCTCAGAGACGCATCACCGCGCGTTCAAGGTCGCTCAATGGTCCGACGGCCCGGAATCGGGCGGGCGGTTCCGGATAGATCCGCGGCGGCTGAATATAGGTGGCGGTGTAGAGCAGGCGGGTGCGGTCGGACTGGATGCGGCTGCCCATGTGCAGGCACCGGGCTGTGTTGACGATGAACGACGACAGCTTTGGCGCGATGATTTCCTTGACGGCGGAACGATCCACTTTGGCGAAAACCCTATCGTCGGCCATGTGGCTCTTGATAGTGTTGCGGAACGGCTTCGACGACGGCGCCGGGATGAATGTCAGCGGACCGTCGGCGGTGTCGCGAACGTCGGTGAGATAGATGAAGAGCTTGCAAACCCGCTTGTCGTCATGGTCGAGGTGCCAGAGCTGCGAATAGGTCAGCGGCTTGTTTTCCGTCGGGCGTGACAGCGTCAGCAGAACGTCGGAGAGTTGCGGCAGCTCGTGCATGAAATCGCCCATGATCCGCAGCACGGCGGGCTGCATGGCGTAGCGAACGAACGGATGATCGGTGGCGAAGGCGCCATCGATCAGGTCCTCGTCGAGCAGGCTGACCCAGAACGATTTGTGGCCGAGCTGCTGCTTGGCGACGAGTTCGTCGAGCCGGCTGACCTTGTCCTGCGACACGTTGAGGACGGCCTCCGCGAGGCCGCGGTCGACGATCGAGGAGACATCGACAAAGCCCTGCTCGTCAAGCTGACGGCTTGCCGTGCTCCATTGCGGGGCGGCGGGAAGAGAATTGAGCATTTCGATCCGCTTGGCGCGTGCACCCAGCTGCAGGCTGGTCAACGTCGCCTTGGTGACCCAGCCCAGATCGGTCCGGTTGACATGCCAGAGCAGGCGGCGGAACTGGTTGATTTTCGGCTTCTTGGCAGCCGGCGTGGCGGATGCGGTTTCGGACATCGTCATACTGGCTCCCAGCAATAGAGAAACCCGTCGTTGTTGATCGTAGGAGCAAACGGCATGCGTTCGCGCGCGAGGATGCGAATCCGTCCTTCGCGTTCGAGCTGGTCGAGTATCGAGAACAGCTGCGTCTGGTAATCGACCGAACGGATATACACGAGGCTGACAAGATCGCGGGGATGGGTCAGGTCGAGCAACTCGGTCGTCGGCTCGATGTTGATGACGCGCTTCGGCCTGGCGGCGATGATGTTCTCGACTACCTTTCGCACGTCATATGGAATCTGTTCGATGCAGAAATAGGTAAAGGCGGTCTGGCCTGCGATGGCGGGAAGATTGGGGTCGTTGGCGTTGGTCAGATCGATTCGGTCCAGCGAAATCTTGTCTGACAGGGCGAAATGGGTCGCGATCTCGCGTCCGGCGGCGATGCCGTTCGGAGCAATATCGAAGCCCTTGAAGGTAAGATCAGGGCGGTGCAGGTGAAGCGAAAACAGGTTGTAGCCGTAGCCGCAGCCCAGTTCCACGATCTGCCGCGCGTCCCCCGCATGACGCAGGATCAGGTCGCTCAACGCGAAGGTGCGATACCGGTAGTATCGCTGGCCGTCGATCCGCAAAATCTTGTTGTCGACCTTGCGCAGGCGCTCGGTCGAATCTGCCGGTGCGAGGAAGCCGGCGAGATCGGCTGCGCTCAGCCAACTCTTGCTGGCGAGCATTTTCTGCCAGTTCTGCTGGTTGTATTCGGAGTCCACGACATCGGCGGTGCGTTTGACCCGGCGTACCATCAGGCGGTACAGACTTTTCGCCATCACGGCCGTGTAGGTGATCGCACGGTCCGCCAGCGACGCCGGAGAAATCGATTCCAACATGTCGTTCGCGCCGGTCGTATTCATTCCCTGGATCCAGTCAGCTTTCGGTAAGTTGCTTTTTGGGTGTCAGCCCCATCAAGCGGCCGATTGCGGGAAAAACGGCACGATGCCTTTCGTCCAGGACGAGGAAGTACTGCGCAACCCAGCTGGTAAGGCAGAACGTTGCTGCTACCAAGGCCAATTTTATCAGGCTGTCAACCCGAATGTAACTGGCAAAGATCCACAACAAAATGCTTCCAATGATCAGGATTGTGGCCTGGGTTCCTGCAGCTTTGAGGAAACTTCCGAGCTTCAAATCCAGGGCGCGGCGCAGCGTCTCGATTTGCCAAGGCAGCACCAGGAGGCTTGCGACCGCCTGGCCAAGAATGAATGCGCGCTCGGCAAAAACAGACACCGTTGCGGCGGAGAGCCCGGCCCAGATCAGCAATTGCAGGCCCATCAGCAAGTTGAGCCGCGCCTGGATCTCGGTGCGTGTCAAGAATATGACGCCTCCGATCGCGAGGTATTGCGCGCAGATCGGAATCACAAAACTCAGGCCCATCCAGAAAGCATAGGGTGCAAGCAGCGGGCCGATCCACAGTTGCATGATCTCGGGCGAAAGGATCGCGGCCGCCGCAAGTGGCGGCAGCGTAAACATCGGCAGCATGATGAGACCTAGTTCTCCGAGGCGCTGGAACGTCGTCAAACTACCGCGCTCGTCGAGACGGCTGGCGACCGGCAGCAAAGCCGATATGAGGAGGCTGACGACGACCTTGGATACGCGTGACAGCCGAACCAGCGCATCATAGATGCCGACAGAGGCTGGCCCAAACAGAAGTCCGACGAGGAATGGTTGAATAGGGCCGGTGATGCCGCCGATCAGCTTGCCCTGCAGGAGCAGCAGGCAGCGATGCGACAGCTCGCGACGAATTGGCGTGGTCCAGGCGCCAAACTTCGCATGCTTTTTCGTCAGCGCGGTGACGAAGGCGACCAGTACCGCAAGCGCACGCACCACGAGGGTGGCGAGAAAGATATAGGCGACAATTTCGAACGAGACCGAAGCCGTGGACGCCCACACGGTCAAGGCCACATAAGCCAGGGTCGACGTGAACTCAGAAAGACGCAGGAGGTTATAGCGCTCAAACCCCTTGACCGTTCCTTCCCAAACCAGCGCCGGAATCAGGACGAGATTTGCCAGCGCCGTATAGTGCAATATGTCGATGAACCGATCGGTATGCGCGGCGTCGACCTTCATCATGACGCTGATGTAGGGCGCGCAAAGCCAGATCGAAACGCTCGACGTCACTGCCAGCAGGATCGATATGACAGTCAAAAACGAAAGCTGGCGGCCGACGCGGTCCCAGTCGCGATGTTCCCTGGCGCGCGCCACGACCTGGGTGGCGACCTCCGACAGGCCAAAGTCCAGCACGGCCAACATGCCGGACGGCAGCAGCAGCCGCGTGATGACGATGAGGCCGAACTCCGTCACGCCCCAGGTGCGGATGATCACCGGGAGGACGATCAGGCCGAGAATTGCGGCGGCGCCGAACGCGACAGTCGAGATGACCGTGTTCTGGATCAGGCGCTTGATCATCGGGATCGCGTCACCATGCGCTCAAGCCGCCGTCGACCGCGATATTCTGACCCGTGACATAGGATGCCGCATCCGAGACCAGGAACAGCACGGCGCCGACCATCTCGTCCGCGCGCGCCATGCGGCCGAGCGGAACGCGCGCGCCATAGCGCTGCTTGAACGTTTCGTTCTGCCCGCTCTCGACACCGCCCGGGGTCAGCGTGTTGACGCGAACGCCCTGTGCGCCCCAATAGGTGGCGAGGTGCTTGGTCAATCCGATCACGCCGGCCTTCGAGGCCGTGTAGACCGCCGGCGTGTTGATCGCGCGTCCGAGATACTCGGAGCCTTCATAGATGCGCTGGTCGGGCGCCATCAGGCCGTAGATCGACGCGGTTTGCACGATGCTGCCGTAACCGCGTTCGGCCATAAGGGTTCCAAATACCTGAGCGACATTGAACATGCCGTCGAGATTGACCGACATGATCTCCCGCCAGGTTTCCGCGGAGAATGTCGCGACCGGCGCAAAGAACGCGTCGGCATCCCGGGTCTTGCTTGCTGCGTTGTTGAGCAGGATGGAGACCGGTCCGAGGTCCGCTTCGATGGCGCTGGCCACCTGGCGTATCGTTCCCGGCTGAGTGATGTCGCAGGCGTAGCCTTTTGCATCGATGGCGTAGCGCGCGGCCAGGTCCGAAGCGGCGGCCTCAACCGCCTGCTGGTCCAGATCGATGATGGCGACCTTGGCGCCAAATTCGGCCAGACCTTCGCTAAAGCGGCGTCCGAGTATCCCGCATCCTCCCGTCACCACGGCGGTGCGTCCCTTGAGGTCGAACAGATCCTTGAACGCGCTCATGATGTGGTCCCCGTTGACGCCAGCCGTGTGCGAAGCAGCAGTTCCACCAGCGTGAAGTCGAGATCGGAATCGATGTCGATGGATCGGTCTTCCGGCATCTCGAACAATTGCGTGTCGGGATAGAACACCGAAGGATTTTCGAGGAACGAGGCGACGCGCCATGCATAGATCGAGGCATTCATGTCGAAGCAGCGCGGCGCGTCCTGCCGGCGGACAACCGGCGGATTCATGGTCTTGGACAAGGCGATTGAGCCATCGGCTCTCGCCTCCACCAGATTGAAATAGGGCGAGCGGCGCGCGGGCGCGCCGGTGATGACGTTGCGCGCGCCGGTTCTTTCCAGCATTTCCACCGCACCGGCAATATCGGACGGCAGCCGCAGCGGCGCCGTCACGTCGAGATCGACAAAGATGTCCGGGGTGTTTCCTGTGCGCGCGATGGCCTCTTCGAGACAATGACGGATCGCCGGCAGCTTTGGGGCGGTATCGGTCGCCATAACAAAGGGTCGCTTAACCGCAATATCCGCGCCCGCCTTCAGGGCAGCCTGCAGCAGCTGTTCGGAATCGCTGCTGAATGCGATAGCTTCGAAAAGGCCGGTCTGCCGTGCCTGGTCGATAGTCCATGCGAGCAGAGGTTTTCCCAGCAGATCGCGGGCGTTCTTGCCGACCAACCCCTTGGAGCCGCCGCGGGCGCAGATCGTGCAGAGCGACCTCATGCCGATATCCAGGTGCGCGATTGCAGCGCGCGTTCGCTGGCGTCTATCAGGTCCATGACGGCAAGTCCTTCCGCGAAGGTGCAGATCGGCTCGCTACCACCGTTCATGGCGGCGAGGTGCATTTTCCTGTAGCTCTCGTCGCGTTCGCCTGGAACATCATGGATCTTGCCATTGATGGTTAGGCATCCGCCGATCATGTCAGCTTCGATCGTCTCCTCGGCCAGATTGACTCGTATCTTCCGGATTCCCGGCTGATCCAGGTAATCCATATGTACCTGTACCGCCGCCGATCCGGTCATCTCGAGCAGGAGATCGAGATGATCCTCCACCTCGATCTGCCGCGTTCCGGATGAGCCGCCCAGCGCCGCGACACGACGCCACGGCCCAAACAGCCATAGCAGATAGTCGAGCTCGTGACTGAGGTCCCGGAGCACGCCGCCGCCTGCCTGCTGGGTTGCCGACGCAGTCGCGCGATGATCGCGTCCCGGGCGCCAGTCGCGGATATCCTGTCCCACATAGGCGGAGACCGTGATCGCCTGCCGCCCTGCAAGTCGTTCGGCAAAAGCGGTCATGACTGGATGGAAGCGCAAATTATAGCCGACCAGGAGACGGGCAAAGGGATAGTCCGGAGCCGGTTGCGAATGCGAGAAAACCGGCTTCTCCACCAGAACGGTTCCCCGGAAACCGGCTTCGGCGAGTTGTTGAAGCGACTTGGCATGCGCTGACGTTTCCGTCGCAACGACCACATATTCCGGACGGCTTGCGGCGATCGCCTGAGCAACCGATTGATGGTCGCCGCCGACGCGACGACTGACCGTCGCAACATCATGACCGAGTTCTCCGAGCACGCGCGCATGCCGCTGCCCGATCGAACCAAGCCCGATGACAACGGCGCTGACAGGGTTCACGGAAAGACCTCGTTGAACTCCGCATGGGCCTGCTCGAAATCCTCCATCCGGCCGATATCGAGCCAGTACTCCCGGATCGGATAGATCGCGACGCGGCCCTTGCCGGCGACGACGCGCTCGAGGACCGTGGGCATGTCGATGTGGACGCCGCGCTCGACATGTCTGAAGACGGAGGGGCCGACCACATAGATGCCGGCGCTCACATACCACGACTCGGTCGGCTTTTCCCTGATGCCCTCAAGGTAGCCGTCGTTTGCGGTGACGACACCGTAGGGAACGTGGACCTTGTGTTCACGGACGGCCATCGTGGCTTCCGCCGATGTGCCGTTATGGAAGTCGAGCAGGGCGCCGTAGTTGACGGTGGTCAGGATGTCACCGTTGGTGACGACGACAGGCAGTTCAAAAGGTTGCGGCAACAGCCCCAGCGCGCCGGCGGTCCCCAGCCGTTCCGCCTCACGAACATATTCGATCCTGGCGTTGAGCGCGGAACCATCGCCGAAATGATCCATGATCATTTCGGCGCGGTAGTTCACCGAAATGAATATGTTTCTGAAGCCCTGCTGCACGACGTTGCGGATGATGGTCTCCAGCAGCGGCCGGCCGCCGACATTGAGCATCGGCTTGGGCCGTTCACGGGTCAGCGCGCCGAGCCGTTCGCCCAATCCCCCCGCCATGATGAGGACCGGATTTGGATAGTGCGGCGTCTCGATCAACTCGTCGAACGTCTCGACGCCGATCAATTTGCCGCCGTCATCGAGCAACGGAAGCTGTCTGATGGATTTCTGCCGCATCAGGTGCAGCCGCTCCTCGCGCGACAAGGTCGCCAGCACCGAGACCGGGGAGCGATTCATGACGTCGGCAGCCAGCCCGGAAAGCTGGATGCCGCGCAGAAGGCCGCGGCGAATGTCGCCATCGGTCACGACTCCGACGAGACGGTCCTGACCATCGAGTACCAACGCAACTTGGATGCTGCCGCTCTCGATCGCGGCGATCGCCTCGCTCACCGTCGCGTCCGATCTAACGATGGCTTTACGCCAGGATTTCATGGGTAACACCTTGCGTTTCGGCGGATACTAGAGCCTTTTCCCTTCCGATTGCATCGGAACGGGACTCTAGACTCTTGTTTTGACGCATTTTCTTCACGCGAACCGGTTTCCACTTCGCTGGAAAACGCTCTAACGGCGTTCGGTGAATTTTGCAGGTATATCGCGGCTGCGAACCGCCGCGTCAATCCCCGGGGCCGGCCTGAGCGGGCGATCGTTTGAACGACGGCCGTTTCGCAGCTAGACTGAATCGGCAAGGAGCGCGGATGGACGATTTGATCATCATCGGAGGCGGCGAGCACGCGTTCATGGTCTATGAGGCGGCGATGCTGTCCGGAGAATTCCGCGTCGCCGGTTTCGTCGATGTTCAGCCGCGCACGCTCGGCGATGTGCGCTATCTCGGTAACGACGATGTCCTCGCGCAATATCCCGACGCACATTTCGTTCTGGGTATCGGTTCGATGCAGGCCGAAACTTCGCGCAAGATGCTCGTGGAGAGACTCGGTGTCACCCGATGGGCGTCGCTGGTGCATCCGCGAGCGATCGTGTCCTCGTTCGCGCAGGTCGGCGCCGGAACCGTTGTGCTGCCCGGCGCCGTCATCAATGCAAAGGCGCGCATCGGTGCCCACTGCATCATCAATTCCGGTGCGATCATCGAACATGACGCCGATATCGGTAGCTGCACGCATATATGCCCGGGATGCGTTGTCGGGGGTGGGGCGACGATCGGCGAGAATTGCTTCGTCGGCCTCGGAAGCCGGGTGAGGGATCACGTATCGGTCGGCAGCAATTCGTTCGTGGCGATGGGGGCGATTGTAGCCACGTCGTTCCCGGATGCATCGCGCCTGATCGGCATCCCAGCCAGACCGGCTGCGCTTTCGGCGTCATAGCGGATCGTCCGCGTCGTAGGCGCGCCCTGCCGTCGTGCCAACCAGGGACCAGTATTCGATCGGTGACCGGCCCGAACCGGGACGCTTGGTCGTGATGTCCGTGGCGCTGATGACGTCACCGGCCTTGAGCGGTCGCGCCGCCACGATGCTCTTTCGGGCGACCGGGATGTTCCTGACTTCCGAATTTTTCGGCGTCTTGACGCCGTCCCCGATCGCGCCCTCGATATTCCGGATCGCCGTTACCATCCGGGCAAAATCACCCGGCTCGATCGAGGCTGCGTGGTCCGGGCCCTCGGCGTTGCGATCGAGCGTCAGGTGCTTTTCGATGATGGTCGCGCCGAGCGCCACCGCGGCCAGCGAAACTTCGAAGCCGTCGGTATGGTCAGAATAGCCGACCGGAAGCTTGAACGCCGCACGCATGGCATGCATCGCGGAAAGATTCACGTCCTCCGGCGGGCAAGGATATTCGGTCGTGCAGTGAAGCAGGCTGACCTTGTCCTTGAGTCGTTTGCGCGCGGCCGGATCGCGCCATGCCGCGCGGAACGCCTCGATGCAGGGCGAATCGTTGGCGCCGCCGTAGCCATGGGCCAGCACACCGAGCGCTTCCTCGACTTCGCCGAGCGTGGCCATGCCGGTCGAGAGGATCACCGTGGCGTCGGCTTTGGCCAGTTCATGCAATAATGGCGCGTTGGTCAGATCGCCCGAGCCGATCTTGATACGCGGCAGCTTGAGCGAGAGCAGGAATTCGAGCGACTGCGGGTCAAACGGCGTCGACAGGAATTCTATGCCGCGCTGCTTCGCGCGTGCGATCAGCTGCCGATGCGCCGATTGCGGCAGTTCCAGCCGCTGCAGCATCGCAAGCTGGCTTTCGGCTGCGTCCGTGGTGCGCTGCTGATAGTCGGCCTTTGGCGCCGAACGCCCGGCCAGCGAATTGGCGTTGAAGGTCTGGAATTTCACGATGTCGGCGCCGGCATCCGCGGCGGCATCGACCAGCGCCAGTGCAGTCTCGAGACTGCCGGAATGGTTGACGCCGGCTTCGGCGATGATGAGCGTGCGTGGCCGCGTCATCCGGCAGCTCCCGCATTGCCGATGTCATGAAAACCCTTTTGCAGCAGCGCGTGGAAATCCGGGACACCGGCAATGGTGTCGGCAATGCGCCGGCTGGCCTCGCCATCGCCGTAGGGGCTGACAGTCGGTTGCCGGCCGCGGCCGAGCGCAGCCGCAATCGCGCCCGTGATAGCGTGGCGTTCCGGCGCGGCATGGAACACCGAAGCGGCGCGCTCGCGGCCTTTCTGCCGGTCGCCAATGTCGACGCTGGGGGTATCCAGCGAGGGCGCCTCGTAGATGCCGCTCGAGGAGTTTCCGACCACGACGTCGGCCTGGTTCATCAGGCTGATGTAGCGAAGCTGTCCCAGCGAGGCGGCCGCAATGGCGTTCGGCCGGCCCGCGGCGAAGGCCTTGATGCGCTCGTTCAGGGCGCGGCCTTCGGCATCGGCGTTGGCGAGCGTGAAGAACAGGCGGGTTGCCGGATCGAGCGCCGACAGCGCGGCGAACAGCTCATCGATCGCACCGACCGAGTGGTCGGCCTCGACGGTGACGGGATGAAAGGTGACGAGAATGTTGCGGTCGCCGAGCGCCATGCCGATCTCGCGTCCGATGGTCTCGCGGTCCATCAGCTTCAGGCGCTTGATCGCATCGATGCCAGGCGAGCCAACGTTGAAGATGCGCGCGGGGGCTTCGCCGAGCTGGGTCAGCCGTCGTGCCGAATCGGCGTTGCTGGTGAAATGCAGGTGGGACATCTTGCTGATGGCATGACGGATGGATTCGTCGATCGCGCCCTCGGTGACGTCGCCGCCGAACAGGTGGGCCATCGGCAGCCGCATGTACATCGCGGCCTGCGCCGCCGCGAAGGTCTCGTAGCGGTCGCCGAGGACGACGACGAGATCGGGCTTCAGGCGCGCGAACGCATCGGCAAAGCCGATGACGCCGAGGCCGACGGCCTTGGCGACGCCGACGCCGGAATCGCTGCTGAGCAGCGTTTCGATGGTCTCGTCGACGGTAAAACCTTCGTCGCGGACGTGGTCGATGGTGTAGCCGAACTCGGGCGACAGGTGCATGCCGGTGGCAATGAGCTGCAGTTTCAGTCCCGGCGTCTGCTGCACCGCGCGCATCGGCCAGACCAGCAGGCCGAAATCGGCACGGCTGCCGGTGACAAAACAGATTTTCCGGGGGGCATCAGTCATTGCGGGCCTGAATGCTGGCACTGCTGGGCAGGTTGATCAGCCGGCGCTCAATCGATTCGGCAACGCTGAGATCGCCGCGCGGGCTGGCGGCGAACATGGGAAGGCGGTGCATCAGCGTCCAGGCCGGCCGGGCGCCAAAGCCTGAATCGTTGAGCGCGGCGAGCACCTCGTCGCGCTGGCCGGCATGCGCGTCATCGAGCAGGATCGCATTCAGCCAGTAATTGCTGGTCGTCCCTTCCGGTTCGCGCGCGAAGGCGACGCCGGGAACGCCCGCGAACGCGCGGTCATACGCCGCGGCCAGACGGCGCTTGCTCGCCAGGAAACCATCGAGCTGTTCGAGTTGCGCGCATCCGAGCGCCGCATTGAGGTTGGGCAGCCGGTAGTTGAAGCCGATTTCGTCATGCACGAAGGCCCATTTGTGCGGCAGCTTCGCGGTGGTCGTGATGTGCTTGGCGCGGCGGCCGAGTTCTTCATCATTGGTGAGGATGGCGCCGCCGCCACCGGTAGTGACGATCTTGTTGCCGTTGAAGCTCAACGCGGCGAGACGGGCCTGTGAGCCGACCGCATGACCTTTGTAGGTCGAGCCGAGCGACTCGGCGGCATCCTCGACGACCGGAATGTCCCAGTGTTTTGCGATCGCAACGATTTCGTCCATATCCACGGGGTGGCCGAACGTGTGCATCGGCACGATCGCCGCGATCCGGCGGCCGGTCTCGCGGTTGGTGGTGCCTTCAGGGCCTCGCTGCGCGACCGCATCGAGCCGGGCGCCCAGCGCCTGGGCATCCATTCCAAGTGTCTGCAACGAGCTGTCGACGAAGTGCGGGCTCGCGCCGCAATAGGCAATCGCGTTGGTGGTCGCGATGAATGTCAGCGCCGGCGAAATCACCTCGTCGCCCGGCTCGACGCCCGCAAGCCTGAAGCAGGCGTGGAGCGCCGCGGTACCGTTGACGACCGCGACCGCTCGCTTGGCGCCGGTGGTCTCTGCGAGCATCTCCTCGAAGCGGTCGACGAACTTGCCGACCGAGGACACGAAGGTGCTCTTGATGCATTGCTCGAGATAGGCGATTTCGTTGCCGGCAAACACCGGCTCGTGCAGTGCCAGCATGCCGTTGGGCGTGCCTGCAGCGCGCTGGACCGCAGCGACGATCGTTCGCACGTCGAACCGATCGGACTTCGCTACCGGAATGCCCACGCCGCCCTCATACATTGTAGACGTCAGCCTTGTAGCGCGCGAGATTGGCCGGGTCCACGAACCATTGCGCCGTCTTTTCGATGCCGCGGCGCATGCCGTCCAATCCGCCGAATTCAGGGGACCAGCCGAGTTGCTGGCGGGCTTTCGAATTGTCGGCCCAGAGCCGTTCCACCTCGCTGTTGGCAGGTCGAAGCCGCGCCTCGTCGGTTTCGATTTCGAGTTCGGCCTGCATCACCTCGGCGATCATGTTCGCCGTCGCGCCGACCGATATCTCAAAGCCGCTGCCGAGGTTGATCGTCTGTCCGACCGTCTGCTCCGCCGAAGCCGTCAGACCCGAGATCAGGCCGCGCGCGGTGTCCGTCACAAACGAGAAGTCGCGGGTGGGGCTGACCGCGCCGAGGCGGATCTTGCGCTTGCCGGACGCAATCTGGCTGATGATGGTTGGGATGACGGCGCGCGCCGATTGGCGTGGCCCATAGGTGTTGAAGGGCCTGACGACGACGACCGGCATGTCGAACGAGGCATGGAACGACAGCGCCATCTGGTCGGATGCGATCTTCGAGGCCGAGTAGGGTGATTGCCCGACCAGGGGATGGCTCTCCTTGATCGGTACGAACTGCGCGCTGCCATAGACTTCGCTGGTCGACGTCTGGACGAAGCGGCGCACGCCCGCATGACGGGCGGCCTGCAGCACGTTTACCGTGCCGCGGACGTTGGTTTCGACATAGGAGTCTGGGGCGGCGTAGGAAAACGGAATCGCGATCAGCGCGGCCAGGTGCATGACGTCGGTGCATCCGCCGGCGGCCGATATCATGAAATGCGGATCCCTGATGTCGCCGGCGACCACTTCCACCGACTTCATGACTTCGGGAGAGACCGTGTCGAGCCAGCCCCAGGAGTTGAAGGAATTGTAGAGGACGACCGCCTTGACCCTGGCGCCCGCCCGCACCAGTTCCTCGACGACGTGGGACCCGATGAACCCATCGCTGCCGGTGACGAGAACGCGGGCGTCCTTTAGTTCATCCATGCCTGGACCCCAAAACAGCGATTATTGCAGTCTTCGCAATGCGATAGCGCTATAGCACAATAGCCGCCCGGTGCAACCGAACGGTGCAGGTAATGTTGCAATAGCGGTGGATTCGAAGCGCTCGGGTGCGCGGTGCGCCCGGGCGTGCGCGGAACCTCCTCCTACGCCCCCGGGGCGGGCCTTTGCGGCAGAAGGTGCCTCACGAAGGTTTCGAGATTGCCACCCGGAAAAAGGTGCCCCTTGAGGCCGGCGGCCTGAGCCGCATCGAGATCGCTGGCCTTGTCGCCAATCACGACGCTGGCCTCGGCATGGACGGGGAAGCGGCCGAGCAGGTCCGTGATCATGCCCGGTCCGGGCTTGCGCCGCTGGCTGAGGCGACGATATCGCTCGATAATCCCGTCAGGGTGATCGGGGCAGTATTCGAAGGCATCGATATGGGCCCCGATCGCAGCCATCTCGTCCGCCATCCAGCGGTGCAGCGCGTGCACGTGGCTTTCTTCGTAGAAACCTCGGGCGACGCCCGACTGGTTGGTGACGACGAATGCGAAACAGCCGGCGTCGTTGACGGCCTTGACCGCTTCGCGGGCGCCTTCGATCCATCGCAGCTTGCTGGCCTCGAACGTGTAGCCTGAATCATGATTGAGGACGCCATCGCGGTCGAAGAAGACCGCCGGGCGGCGCAATCTTTCATTCAGTTCGATATCGGCGCGCGCGAGATCCTCGGGTATGCCGATATCGATGAAATAGCCCCGATAGGGCGTGCCGCTCATGGCGCCGGCGGCAGCGAGCGCGGGAAAAATGTCTTGCTCCAGCGAGGCGGGCAGTGCACCGGCACGGCCGACGATCGAGCGGTCGAGCACGTAGACGCCTGCGTTGACCGGGCCCGTTGCGCCCTGGCCCGGTGCGATGAAGGATCGAACCCGGTCCCCGTCGAGCAAGACGCGGCCGTACCGGTCGCCAACGACGTCGGCCCGCAAGGCCATGTGAACAGGGCTGGCGTTGGCGCGCGCGGCCAGATCGAGGATATTGAAGTCGAAGAATGAATCGCCATTGAGAAGCAGGAAGCGCTCCTGCAGCAGGTCTTTGGCGTGAACCAGCGCGCCTGCCGTTCCGAGCGGCGCAGGTTCTAGCGAAACATTGATGCGCGCTCGGCCTCTGACCGTCCCTTCATAATGCGCGTGGATGATTTCGGCCTTGTGGCCAGCCAGCAGCAGAATTTCTTCGAAGACGTCGTAGCGGGCTACTTCATCGATCAGCGTGTCGAGAAACGGACGGCCGCCGACGGGGAGCATCGGCTTGGGCACCGTCTTCGTGCGCTCGCCAAGCCGGGTGCCGAGGCCGCCGACGAGGATGACAGCCTGTCTCAGCACTGGGCATCCTCGAAATTTCTGTGCCCCATCATCGGATTTCTCTGGGGGATTTCAAGGCTTGGGTCAAGCAGAACGGATTGGGAGAAACCGCTTGAGCCAGGTCGCTCTCGGAATGCGAAACAATGACCACGGAACCAGCGGCATCCCGATCCGCGCAAGGCTGATTTCCATTGCCAGGGCGGCCATCAAAGCGGCGATCTTGATCCAGTAGGTCGGGGTGAGGACGAAATTGAGCATTCCGCCGATGTACATGACGTAGAAGCCGTAAAGGACGTACAACGCCAGCAGAGTGGAAGCAAAGCGGCCCTGGATCACGCCCTTGATGATCAAGGCGGTCAATCCGGCGGCGATGTAACCCGCGCCGAAAATGAACGGCCAGGCATAGATGGGTCCGAACAGTTCAAAGAAAATTTCGGGGAAGCCGCCGGCAAACTGGAAACCTTCCGAAATGTGTTCGAGTGTTCGCGGCTCGCCAATCGACTGCAGCATCAAATATTGTGGGGTCGTGTTCCTGCCGGCGTCGAGGGGCATCTGGAACAGAAAGTCGAACGTCCGGTAGGGCTGCCACTGATTGAAGACGAAGACACGCTCGTAGGATAGCCAGCCCAACTCGCTGGGCTGGATCAACGTACGCTCCAGAAATTGCGATCCGATCTCGGAACCCTGGTATCCGCGGACGTTGGTCAGGTTGTTGAAGATTCCGACGATGATAACGATCGCAAGAACGGCGGCTAGCGCGCCGATCGCCATCAGGTGCCGACGTTCGAAGGTGCGGGTCATCCAGGCAAACGGTCGGGAATGGCTGACGTTGCCGGTCTTCGCGGCGATCACGGCCGACAGTGGCAGGATGACAAAGCTGCCAAAGCTGTAAAATGCCGAGAAGCGATTGCCGGTAAGAAACATGTAAGACATCAGCAACCCGATCAACGGCAGGTAGCGAATGTCGAAGCGCCGATTGCGGAGCCATTCCGCCGCGATCATGACGCCCCACCAGAAACAGACAAAATTTCCGTACTGGATCAGCCATCGATGCACGGCGCCGGCGTATTTTCCGGTGTAAACGAATCGGTCGATGTTCGCGAACAGCGGGATCGATCCTTGACGGATCAGATCCAGGAAAAGGTATCCGATAAACAGCAGCGATACGATGACCGTCAAGTCCGAGAGCGTCAGCATTCCCCGCGGCGCAGCGCACCGGTCTGCGTCGGCTAGCCAGCCATCGACGAGTTTCCGTCTCAGCAGGATGTAAAACGGAATCAAGGTGAGGAGATAGGCGATGACGTGCAAGGGCGTCATCAGCCCGGGCCCGACATATGAATAGGTTTGCGTCGATAGGACCGGGCCGGAGAGATCAATATACATCGATGCCGCTGTGCGCCATACCAGCGTGAACAGAATGAAGAAGAACGACAGGAAAATAATCGGCCGATAGGCCGCGAGGTGAAGCACACAAAGAATTAGCGCCGCGCCTGACAGTACGACTGCGATTTGTGTTGGAAGAGTAGCCATTGTGAAAGCGTTATCGTCCGGTCGGGCGGTTGAAGGTGCGCTAGTCGGATGCGCGCGCGCGGTAATTCACAACTACAGTCAGCACAATCATTGCCGCCAGCATGGCAAGCCCAGCCAGGATCGATGCCCGCAACGCTCCAGTCGAGCGCGGTGCGCGCGGATAGGAATCGGGATCGGTACGAAAAACCGTCGGTTCGCTGAACCTTATCAGATTCGAGCCGCGCCGAACACGATCCCTCAGATCGCTCCAGGTCCGTATCAAGGCGGACGGATCAGGCATGGCCACGGGCGGGCGCAATTGGGACTTTTCGTCGGCAGCGGAGCCCGGAGCGCGGCTGATCGATTCGAGCGATTTCTCGATCATGGCAATCCTGCCCTGCAGGTCCTCGACCTCGGTCGACACGGACTCAAGCCGCTGCTTGATGACCTCCTTGTGCTCCTTTTCAATTTCGGCAGCCAGCCCGCGAAGGACAGCCTGAACATCCTGGTCGGTAGCTGCCGAGACCTCAACCGCTACGTCGCGCGGGTTAGCGAGGGCAACCGCTCTCAGGCTGGAGACTGCCATCCCTTTGGAGAACGCTGCCGTTGCCGGCTGGAAGGCGGTTTGACCGATAGTCCTGTTCTTGAATATGGGATCGGAAATCTGGGCGATCACATCCCGTTGCGTCTCGATCGGTGCGAGTGCCGCTCCGCCCTCCTGAAGGAGATAGCTCTGGGCAGGCGCCGTTCCGATCGTCAGAATGGTCTTGCCCGTCCAGACCTGAGGCGTGTCGGATGGTTGGGACAAGGCGAAAGCCAATGCGGCGGCGCCGATGGTCATTGCCGCAATCAGCCATTTGAACTTCCATACCCGCGATAGGATGACCTTCAAGACAAGTTCCCCATTTGGTGCCGCACTCATGATCGGATCATCCAGGGATCCCCGATGCGCGGCGGTACGGAACATTGCTGGTAGCACAACGTCACGATGCAGCAGACCCTGATTCCGCAGCCTTCGCCAGCCCGGCCATTTGGTGATGTATCGAAAATATCATCATAGGTTGATCGTTTTCTGAAAGTCCCGCAAGGGTTGGATAGCTGGCGATCATTATTTGCTTACGTTGCCGATTGCAAGGGGAAGGCCTCGCATGGCCATTCGGGTACACTGCTGATTGTTAGGAGCATGTGTCCGATAGATGACCGATCCGCCACGGCGATGAACGAACGCTGGAAGAGTCCAAAGCAGGCTCGCGGACGGCGGAGTGGTTTTCGTTCACCTGCCGCAGCGTCGGACGCTACCAGACGCTTCGGCCCCCATCGAGAACCATGTTCTGGCCGGTCATGTAGCGCGATGCGTCCGAGCAGAGGAATTGGATGGCGGCACGGTATTCGTCGGCATCGGCCATGCGTCCCATCGGGATCAGCCGTGTCAGCCGTTCGACGAAGGCCGGGTCCTGGTTGTTGAAGACCCCCCCCGGCGAGATAGCGTTGACGCGGACACCCTTGTCCGCCCAGTAGGTCGCAAGATACTTGGTCAGACCGATCAGCCCGTGCTTGATGACGGAATAGGTGACGGGCTTGACCGGTTGTTCTTCCTCGCGCGTGACCTGGGGCTGGCGGTAAAGCCGCTGATCCGGTGCGATCACGCCGAGGTCCGATGCGATGTTGAGGATCACCCCGTGGCCGCGCGAAGCCATCGCGCTGCCGAACACCTGCGCGCACAGCATCGCACCGGTGAGGCCAACGGCGATTTCGGTCTGCCATTGCGGAACCGGGAATGCCTCGAAGCGCGATGAATGCATCACGCCCGGCGCCGACGTCACCTTGGGATCGATCGCGGCGTTGTTGACGAGGATGTCGATCGGGATGCTCCGGCTGGCGAGATCGTCGGCCACCGCGCGAACAGAGTCCAGCGAGGTGACGTCGAGCCCGGCGGCAATCAGTTCGGACGAAGGGCTGCTCTCCCTGATCGTGCTGATGGCCGCTTCGGCCTGCTTCAAGCCGATGTCGCTGACCACGACGCGCGCGCCGGCCTCCACGAGCGCCGCGACATGTTGCCGCCCGAGCAGGCCGCCGGCGCCGGTAACCAGCGCGGAGCGCCCGGTCAGATCGTAGCGGGAGGGAACAACTGCCATGGAATGCTCCTGTTCAAGCGCGCAACTGGCCGCCATCGGCCACGATCACCGTCCCGGTGACGAACGCGGCGCGGGGAGAGGCGAGAAAGGCGACGAGATCGGCGACTTCTTCCGGCTTGCCGAGCCGGCGCAGCGCGACTTCCCGCGTCAACATGTCATCGACGGCGGACCTGTTCTCGGCGATCTTCCGCGCCCAGGTGCCGCCGTCGAACAGGATGTTGCCAGGGGCAATCGCGTTGATGCGGATGCCCTCGAGCGCGAGCGGCCGGGCGAGCCCGCGCACGGTGGCATTCAGCGCCGCTTTCGCCGCCGAATAGGTTACCGGCGCACCGAGTGCGGCGAGACCGCAGATCGACGACACGCAGACGATGGCGCGGTCGCCGCCGCCGCGACCCATGAGAGGGCGGGCAGCCTCGATAGTGTTGGTGGCGGCGAACAGGTTGATATCCATCATCCGCGACCACTCCGCGGCAGTTTCCTTCCCCGGCTGCACGGAGGTGCCGCTGCCGACGTTGCAAACCAGAATGTCGACCGCGCCCCATTGCCTCTCGACATCGTCGACGAGCGCCTGCGCGGCGGCAGGATCGGTGACATCGGCGGCATGGGACGAGGCGCCGCGGCCGATTCTGCCGGCAGCCGATTCGAGATCGTCAATACCCCGCGCTGCCATTGCCACTTTGGCGCCTTCGGCGGCCAGCGCTTCCGCAATGGCGAAGCCGATGCCGCGACTTGCGCCGACCACCAATGCGACACGGCCCTCGATCTCGAGTTTCATCGTCCGGCATCCTCGATCCAGCGCACGGTCATGTCGCGATATCTTGCCAGCGCGCCGGCATGGTCCCCGTCGGCGGCGCGAGCCGTCTGAAGAATATACTGCCCGCGATAGCCGGACTGCTCGATCAGCTTGATGGCTTTAGCGAGATCCGCAGCACCCGTCCCGAGCGGCACGGTAGTGCCACCAAGCAGGCGATCCTTTACGTGCACATTGAGAATCCGCGGCGCGTAGGCTGCAATCTCCTCGGCGGAATCGTAGCCGAGCGCGGCGCTGTTGCCGCTGTCGTAGTTGATGCCGAAGACCTCGCGCGGGAAGGCTTCGATGAATTCCGCGAGCGAGGCAGGCGGCAGATCGGATTCGAAGACAATCTTGACGCCCTGCTTCGACAGCGCGGAGGCCCGGTCGAGCAGGACACGCAGCAAGGTTTCGGTCTGCGTGGCGCTTTCGATCCGGCCATTGTCGACCAGCGGAATGACGACGAATTCGATGCCTGGCGTCGCACAGGACGCGAGGACCAGATCGAGGTCTGCCACCAGCGATTTCTGCGTCTCACCGTCTGCCTTCCAGAACGGCGCCTGCATGAAACAGTCGCCGGTCAGGCTCGCCACCTTCAACCCGTTGCGGCGCGAGAGCTCGATGATTTCCTGCTGTCCGGCGGCGGTGTTCAGCGGATTTTCGCGCAGCCTGTCCTGGTCGATGGTCCATTCGATCCGGGTCAGGCCGAGCGCGCGTGCGCGCGGAAATTCCTCGCGCCATTCGTCCCACGGGAAGGCCTGGATCTTGCCGTCGACCATGGCCGACAGCCGTCCCTGCATGAAGCCGATGCGTTCGAGCGTCGTCACGGCTTGCCCTCGCTGATTGCGAGGCCCTTTGCGGTCCAGCCGCCATCGACGAACAGTTCCTGGCCGGTCACATAGCCTGACGCAGGCGAGGCGAGAAAGACTGCGGCGCCGGCCAGGTCGTCCGGATTGCCCCAGCGGCCCAGCATGGTGTGACGGCGGCGGTCCTCATGCATCGCAGGGTCTGCAAAGCTTCCGGCGGTCATTTCGGTCGCGACATATCCTGGAGCGAGCGCGTTGACGCGAATACCGTCGCGCGCGTAGTCGGCCGCAAGCGCCCGGGTGAGGCCGGCAAGGCCGGCCTTGGCCGCGACATAGCCGGGGTTGCCGGGAAAGCCGCGGACAGAGTTGATGCTCGTGACGTTGATGATGGAGCCGCCGCCCGACTGTTTGAGCAGCGGGTAGGCGGCAAGGATCGTTGCATAGACGCCGTTCAGGTCGACCGCCAGCGTGTCGCGAAATCGCTGCAGTTCGTTCGTCGTCCCGGAGGCGGGGAGGCTGATGCCGGCCGCATTGACGAGGATATCGATCCGCTCTCCGGCTCTTGAGAGATTTTCGAACGCCGACTGGATGGCGGCGTCGTCGGCGAGGTCGCACTTGATCGCCGTGACGGGCGAGGGCGCCGTGCCGGTCCGGCTGATGCCGAAGACCTTTGCGCCGCTTGCCTGCAGGCCGCTCGCAATGGCGGCGCCAATGCCACGCGATGCGCCGGTGACAACGGCGGTCTTGCCTTCAAGGGAGAATGAAGTGGGATTATGCATAGCCGTAGCTGCGCATGATGGCCGCACAAAGCTTTATATCCTCGGGGCGGTCGATCTGGAACATCTTGTGGCGCTCCATCAGGTGCATGCCGATCTTGCCGCCGAGCCGGTTGTTCTGCTCGCGCAGCAGCGAGGGAACGAGAACATAGAACGAGCCGTTCTCCAAATAGCGCTTTTCGATCTGCTGCCGCATCCGCCGGTTACGAAAATCGTAGTTGATCGGCTCGGGCCCATTGGCGCCGATGCGCCAGTTGAAGTAATCCTCGACCTCGCAGACCGAGAGCAGGCTGTCGAGTTCTTCCCGCTCGAAGGTGGCGAGCGCCTGCTCGATATCGGTGGGCTCGCGGATCGGCGACGTGGCCTGCAGGGCGACGACCCTTCCGAACGGACCGCGCTTTCCATCGAGATGCTCCAGCGCGTGCAGCCATGCCGACTCCGAGGAGGCGAGATCGCCCGAGATATCGCCGGGGCGTTGGACGCCGACCGCGCCGGCGGCTTCGGCCGCTTCGAGGATCTGGTCGCTGTCGGACGAGACCGCGACGACATCGACGCCGCGCGCGGCTGCAGCCTGCATCACGGTCCAGGCAATCAGCGGCTTGCCGCAGAGATCGATCAGGTTCTTGTGCGGAATTCCCTTGGAGCCGCCGCGTGCGGCGATGACGGCCAGCGTCCGCCCGGACGTAACGCGCGTCATATCCGTCCCTCAAGGCGCTCGAGCGCGGTCCAGAAGCCTTCACCCATGTTCTTGTGGCCTTGCCAGATCTCGGGGATGAACGACGCGTCGGGGGCGTGCTTGCGCAGGACGGCGCCGATTTCGTCGAAGTCGATTTCGCCTTCGCCGACCTGCAGTCCCTCACCATCGACGCCCTTGGCGTCGCCGAAGTGCAGATGGGCAGTGTGGGGACCGAGCCGGGCGAGGCCTTCGGCGAAGTCGAAGCCGAAATGATTGGCGGCGAGCTTGGTGTGGGAGATGTCTACGCACATCCGTAGATTATGTTCGGCGCAGAACGCGGCCGACTCCTCAGGGAATATGAAGATGTTCTGATGGCGCTGTCCGCCGAAGTGCCAGGGAAACGGCGCCATGGTCTGGGGAATCAACTCGACACCGTTCAGGTCAAGCTCGGCGAGGCTGGCAGCGAAGATGCGGTAGCACTCCGCCTTGCGTTCGGGGGACAGCGGCGCGTCCATGGTGAAGCCGCCGATGTTGGCAACGATCGGTGGGCGGCTGGTCTTGGGAAAGAATTTCTTCAGTCCGCGCGTGATGTCGATGACGGCCTGGGTCTGCTCCAGCGAATAGCGGCGCAAGTCTTCATCTGGTGTCGCCAGGTCCATCAGCTTGCTGCCCGCAAACAGCTCGGGCGCATGCACCACGAAGCCGAGATCGTAGGTGCCGGACAGATAGGCGGCCGGGTCGCGCTCCATGTCGCTGTAGCTGAGATGGAATTCGATGATGTCAGGCTGGCAGATTTCCAGGAAGCGCTGGGTGTCGTGATAGCGAACCGGCACGCCCCAGGGCCTGTCGAAACGATAGCGGCGCGCCGTGGCAGCGCCGTTGTCGAGATCGCTCTGGAAGAAGTAATCGTCCCGCGCCATCGCACGGTTGAGCCGCCTGCCGATCAGGGCCGGCATCTTCAACGGCGACAGGCCCTGGCCGGGGCTTCGGACGGCGACGTCGCTTTCGGCGACGACCGTGCCGGCCGGGATATCGCGTGCCGCCACCAGGCTCTTGGCGAGGTTCTCGCGGTTGATCAGTTCGCCCTGGCTCAGGGCGCGCTCGGCGAGCTTTTCGCCGCGGGCGGCTTCCACTTCGCGAATGCCCAATACCAGCGCCTTGAACTCTTCCGGCTCCAGGCTCGCCGCGTGGTCGGGGCCTTCCATCTCGCGGTCGAGGGTGATGTGGCGCTCGATCAGCACCGCGCCCATGGCGACCGCGCCGATGGAAACCGCGATGCCGCGCTCGTGACCGGAATAACCGACGACGGGATGAATCTCCCGCAGCGTTTCCATGAAGCGCAGATGGATATTGTGAAGCGCCGCAGGGTAGGTACTCTGGCAGTGCAGCAGCACGTAGTGCGCCGAGCGGTCGTCGAGGAATTTCGCCGCGGCGCGAATTTCATCCGACGTGCTCATGCCGGTCGAGACGATCAGCGTCTTGCCGGTGGCGGCGAGCGTTGCCAGCAAGGGCAGGTTCGTCAGGTCGGCGGATGCGACCTTGTAGGCCTGGACCCTGAACGTCTCGAGCGTCGCGACGCTTGATGCGTCCCAGGGCGTGCAGAGGTATTGGATGTTCTTCGAGGCGCAATAGGCTGCGACACGGCGCTGCTGCTCGGTCGTCAACTCGAAGCGGCGCAGCAGGTCGAGCGTGTACTCGACGGCGAGGTCGTCGTCCTTCCCGGAAAGGCTCGAGGCGCGGTAAACCTCGTCCAGCTTGCGCATCTGGAATTTGGCGCAATCCGCGCCGGCCGTGACCGCGGCGTCCACCAGTGCGATGGCGCGATCGAAATCGCCGTTATGGTTGTTGCCGACTTCCGCGATGACATAGCACGGCTGGCCGTCGCCGATCGTGCGATCGCCGATCCGGATTGGTGCCGCCTGATTGGTCGAATTCATGAAGCCTTCCGGTGTGTCTATTCCTGCGGCGCGTCGCTAGCTGCGGGCGTTGCGCGAATTCGGGATTTCCAGGTTCGCAGGCCGCTTTCGTCGAAGGCGATGCGCGAGCAGGACAGGCCCTTCTGCTCCAGCGCCGCAATCAGCGGATAGCGGTGGAACGGTCGGACGAAGAAGACGAAGTAGCCGCCGCCGCCGGCCCCCAGCAGCTTGCCGCCGACCGCGCCATTGGCTTTCGCAAGATCATAGACCGCATCGAGCTCGCTGGAACTGATGAGCGAACTCAGACGGCGCTTGGCGTGCCATGCCTCGTCGATCAGGCGACCGCACTCCAACAGTTGTCCACGCAGCAGATGGTGGCGGATCTCCCGTGTCATTTCCTTCTGCCGGGCCGCGGCCGCGACCGCGTCGCTGGTTTCGCGCTGTTGCTTCTGGTCGCGGTGGATTGAACCTGAGTCATGGTTGCCGCCGGTGTAGCAAAGCACCAGGCTCTCTTCGAGTTCGGCGATGATGTTGGGCTCGAGGCGGAGCGGGACGATGGTGTTCTGCTCCGAGGAAAACTCCATGTGATTGAAGCCGCCGAACACAGTGGCGTACTGATCCTGCCAGCCGCCGGGAATGTTCAGCATCAGCCGTTCCGCCTGAAACGCCATCTCCGCGATCTCGTGGCGGTCCCACCGGTCGGAGCGAAATTCGTTGAAGCAGCCGATGATGGCGGAGGATACCACCGCCGAACCGCCGAGGCCGGAACCAACGGGAAAATCGGCCGACACTTCCAGATCGAAGCCGTATGCCGGCTGGATCAGGCGAATCACCGATTTGATCAGCGCCAGTTCGCCCTCGCTGCCGAGGGCCGCGAGATTCTCGGCTTCGACGGTGCAGCGAAAATCATGCGAGTAGATACGGATGCGGTTGTCGGCTCGCCGCCGCAACGTCGCGTGCGCATACATTGCGATGGTGGCGTTGATGACGGAGCCGCCGTCATTGTCGACGAAATAATGCGTGAGGTCGGTGCCGCCGCCGGAGAAACTGATCCGGACCGGCGAGCGTGCGCGGGCGAATACTTCGCTCTCTTCACCGAGGGTGAAGCGATCGCGGCTGAATACGTCCACCAGCCGGCCGCCGGCATCGAGGATCGGGACGACATGGACGCGCTGGTCGAGCAGTTTGAGGATCTGTTCGCGTGGCGCACCGGCGCGTGCCCAGACAAAGTCGCGATTGATGCAACTGGCGACCTCGCCCTGGATCGATATTCCGGTCAGCAGCCGCCGGCGGATGTCGCCGTCCGTGACGGCCCCGATCACGCGCCCGGCGGCATCGCGGGCAAACAGGATCCCCAGCTTGTTGGCATTGAGCCGCTGGAACGCCTGTTCGATCGTATCGCTTTCGGCGATGGTAAGGTGGCTCTTGTCGGGCAATTTGGCGGGTCCAAAGGGGCAACCGGTTCCGGCCTCTTGGCGCGGAAACGCCACTGTTTTCGGGTCGTTAGATACGGCAGGGGGGAACATCGTGCAACCCCATGTCGCCCGACCGAAGTTCTCCGTTCAGGACGGCTCCCAGCCGATCGCAAGCAGTTTCCTGGGAGGTGCCACCAGGGGGCGGCCAATTCGTTCCCAAATCGCGCCCCTGCCCATGGCCTTCAGAGACGCCTTGATCCAGCGTTCGGGTACCCGTACCAGCAAGGGTGATCTGCCGAGGCTGACACGGTGACGCGCGATGATGCCTGCTACCGTGACCGGCGCCGGATCGGACACGATGAAGGTTTCTCCCCGTGCGCGAGGATTGCTCAGTGCGGTCTCGACGGCCGAGTTGAAGTTCTGGATCGACAACACGGATCGCGGTGCGTTCAGCGCTCCGAACGGGAGCGGAATCGGCAGGCGCGAAAGGCGGTGGACGATCGCGAAATTTCCCTTCTCGCCTTCGCCGTAAATCACGACCGGCCGCAGGATAGCGAATGAAATGCCCGCCGCGCGGATCGCCTGTTCGGCGGCGAGTTTGGATCGTCCATACGCATTGATGGGCGCCGGAACATCATCCTCGGCAAGCTCATGATCCGAAGAGGAGCCGGACTGGGCGGCGATCGATGAGACGAACACCAGATGTTTCTTGCCGTCGCGGGACATCGCTTGCGCGAGCGCCGACGTGGCGCGGTGATTGACGCGGTCGAAAAAGTCGTCATCGGCGGGCTTGTGCGCGATGCCGGCAAGGTGAACCACGGCGTCGCATTGCTCCAGAAGGGGCCGCCAGTCGAACGACTTCGCGAGATCCGGCAGCAAAACTGCGGAGACGTTGGGATTATCGAAACTGGCGGCCGTCCTCGACGCCGCGACCACCTTGAATCCCCGCGCGGCAAGGTAGGGGACGAGGTGCCGGCCAACAAACCCGCCGGCGCCTGTCACCAGCACCGCGGGCTTTTCCTCGTTGCAGGCGGTGCGCCAGTCGAACGCTTCACGCGCCTGCGCTCCGGTCGGGTCGAGTGCATCTACGGGTTGTGACGTCATCGGCCCGTGCTACTTGCTCGCCGCTGGATTTCTCGCTGCATCCTACCTGCAAATCAGTGGCCTGAAGATGACCGGCACACTGATGCCCAATCTGGTCCGGTTTGGCAACGCGGTCGGCTATTGCGTTGCGCAAGTCCTCCTTTTTTAATGAGGCGGCGGTCAATGTGAGGAGGGGTTTTGAACATGCAGAAGCTGGTGTTGGTTATGGTGATCGGACTGTCGCTCGGGCTTGCTGGTTGCGGCAGGGATCCGGGTCCGGCGGGTCCGAAAGGAGAGACCGGAGCGCAGGGTCCGGCGGGCCCGCAAGGCGCTCAGGGTATTCAGGGCGTTCCTGGCCCGCAGGGGCAGCAGGGTCCGCAAGGTCCACAGGGGCCGCAGGGCACTCCAGGATCGAAAGGCGACAAGGGCGACGCCGGTCAAACCGGGCTTCGGGTCGTGCAGACCGATGGCAGCGTGAGCTGCGAGTCCAGTGAGACCCTGGTGTCTGTGTTCTGTCCAGCCGGAGGTGCTGCTGACGGCGCCAAGTGTGCCGCAAATCCGACCGTCGGACTTTGTCTCAAGAAGTAATCTCTCCGAGACAGGAAGCTTGCCGGCTCGCGCCGGCAGGCTGCTGCTCTGCCATGGATAACGTCGTGATGCCTGCCGTGACGTGATGATGACAATCAGGTCCGCTCGTCGGCGATAACCTTGCCGTCATTCGGCAGCGTCCCGGCGCCGACCAGTTCGACTGCGCCGCCGAGTTTCGTCACGGCGCGCAGGCTTGCTGTGAGTTCGCTGTGCAGCGCTCCGCCCGGCGCGGTCGATTCGGCCTTCAGCGTCATCAGATCGCTCTCGCCGGACCGCGTCACCACAAGGCGCAAACGTCCGAGTCCGGGATGGCGCTTGCCGATCTCGGCGACCTGCTCGGGGCGCACGAACATGCCCTTGACCTTGGTGGTCTGGTCGGCGCGGCCCATCCAGCCCTTGATCCGCATGTTGGTGCGCCCGCAGGGGCTCACTCCCGGCAGCGCCGCGGTGAGATCGCCGAGCGCGAGGCGGATCCACGGGTGTTGCGGGTCAAGCGAAGTGACGACGATCTCGCCGACATCGCCCGGTGCGACGGGATCGCCCGTGCCGGGACGGACGATTTCCAGGATCAGGTCCTCGTTGACCACCATGCCCTCGCGCGCCGGCGTCTCGAACGCGACCGTGCCGAGGTCGGCGGTGCCGAACGCCTGATAGGCATCGATGCCGCGCGAACGGAATTCGTCCTGCAACGATTTCGGGAAAGCCGCGCCGGAAACAAGCGCCCGCTTGATCGAGGAGACGTCGCGGCCGGCGCTCGCCGCGGCATCGAGCAGGATCTTGAGGAAATCAGGCGTGCCGCTATAGCCGACCGGCCGATAAGCCTCGATCAGTTCGAACTGCTGTTCGGTGTTGCCGGGGCCGGCCGGAATGACGGCGCAGCCCAGCGCGCGCGCCGAGGCGTCGAAAATGAACCCGCCGGGCGTCAAATGATAGCTGAAGGTGTTCAGCACCACGTCGCCAGGCCGAAAACCCGCCGCGAACAGCGCCCGTGCGCCGCGCCAGGGGTCGGCGTGGACCGGCTCGGGCTCGAAAATCGGACCGGGCGACGTAAACAGCCGTCCGAACGATCCGAGGGGACCTGCGACGAAGCCGCCGAAAGGCGGCGCGGCCTTGTGCAGGGCGGGGAGCTCCGACTTGCGCAACACGGGAAGGCGCGCCAGTGCGGCGCGGCCGGTCACGGAGGCGGGATCGACGCCCTTGAGGCGCTCGGCATAGGCCGGTGCGGCAAGCGCCTTGCGCAGCACATCCGGCAGGCGGGAAAACAACTCGCTCTCGCGTGTGCCAGGCCCGCGCGTTTCGAGGGCGTCGTAGTGTTCGGTCATGGCTGATGCCTTGGATTTACATCGATTGCGCGCCGCTTCTGACGTGGTATCAGACGGCTACCGGTGTCGGAGATATTCCAGGGAACCCAATGGCTGAAACGCATAGCGCTGCGGCGGCAGACGATTCGGCCGATGTGGTGGCGAGGCTGAAGCTTCGCATGATCGAGCACTGCCTGCCGCTGTGGTCGAGCGAAGGCTGGGATCAGACAGCGGGCGGCTTCATCGACCGGCTCGATCCGGACGGCCGCGCAGATACGCAGGCGCCGCGCCGCGTTTTCGTGCAGGCGCGCCAGATCTACTGCTATGCCAAGGCCGCGCAAATGGGCTGGTATCCCGACGGGCGCGCGATCGCCCTGAAGGGACTCGAGCACCTGCTGGCCAAGGCGAAAGCCCCGGACGGCAAGCCCGGCTTTGTGCACACGCTGAATCCTGATGGCAGCGTGCTGGATCCGCTGCGCGATTCCTACGACCACGCGTTCGTGCTGCTGGCGCTGGCGAGCGTCCATGCGCTCGATCGCGACGCGCAAATCCGCGCCGAGATCGACGCGCTGTGCCATTTCGTCGACATGCAGTTGCGCTCGCCCCATGGCGGCGTTCACGAAGGGCTGCCGGTGTCGCTGCCGCGGCGGCAGAATCCGCACATGCACCTGTTCGAATCGATGATTGCGGCGTTCGATGCGACGCATGATTTGGTGTTCCAGAACCGCGCCGGCGATTTCTTTGCGCTGTTTTTGGCCAATCTCTACGACAAGCAGCGGCAGGTGCTCGGCGAATATTTCGAGGAAGATTTTTCGAAGATCGAGCCCGTCAGCGTCGAGCCCGGACACCAGGCCGAATGGACCTGGCTCCTCAAAGGCTTTGAACGCATCACCGGCTGCCCGACCGGACGCTACCGCGGCGAACTTCTTGCGTCGGCGCTGCGCTACCGCGACGAGGCGACCGGCTGCCTGGTCGACGAGGGTGACGCTGCCGGCAACATCAGGCGGCATACGCGCCGGTTGTGGCCGCAGACCGAAATCGCCAAGGCCTGGAGCGCGCAGGCCGAAGCGGGCGAGGCGGGAGCGGCCGACGAAGCGCGGGCGGCGCTGGCGCGGCTCGAACGGCATTATCTCAGTCATCCCGTCACGGGCGGCTGGTACGACCAGTTCGACCGCGAGGGCAACTCGCTGGTCGCCACCATCCCTGCGTCTTCGTTCTATCATGTTCTCTGCGCGGTGACGGAAGCGGAGCAGGTGCTCGGCTGAGCGCCTGAAATTATTCACAGCCATCGCTTTCGCCGCTTGAAGCTCTTCAGGTTCTTGAAGCTCTTGCGCTGGTCGCCGGCGCCGCCGAGGTAGAATTCCTTGACGTCCTCGTTGTCGCGCAATTCATCGGCCGAGCCGTCGAGCACGACCTTGCCCTGTTCCATGATGTAGCCGTGGCTTGCGACTGAAAGTGCGGCGCGCGCATTCTGCTCCACCAGCAGGATGGTGACGCCGAGGTCGCGGTTGATTGCCTTGATGATCCCGAACACCTCCTTCACCAGCAGCGGCGACAGGCCCATCGACGGTTCGTCCATCAGGATCATCTTGGGCCGCGCCATCAGCGCGCGGCCGATCGCGAGCATCTGCTGTTCGCCGCCGGAGAGATAGCCGGCGAGCCCGGTGCGCTCCTTCAGGCGCGGGAAATAACTGAACACCATGTCGATGTCGCTTCCGATCTCGTTGTCGCTGCGGGTAAAGGCGCCAAGCTTCAAGTTCTCGATCGAGGTCATGTCGGCGATGATGCGGCGGCCTTCCATCACCTGGAACACGCCGCGGCGGACGATCTTGTCGGGATCGATGCCGTTGATGCGCTCGCCGTCGAACACGATCTCGCCGCGGACGACTTCGCCATCCTCGGTCTTGAGCAGCCCGGAAATCGCCTTCAGCGTGGTCGACTTGCCGGCGCCGTTGGCGCCGAGCAGCGCCACGATCGCGCCATTCGGTACCTCGAGGCTCAACCCGCGCAGCACCAGGATGACCTTGTCGTAGACCACCTCGATGTTGCGGACGCTGAGCAGCGGCGCGGCGGCTGGCGCGGCAGGCAGGGGACGATTGATCTCGGTTGTTTCAGTCATGGTTCGTGATCCTGGCTTGTTGGGGGAGCGGGACTTCCGCTCCACCCTCCGCCGTCATCACCCGCGAATGCGGGTGATCCAGTATTCCAGAGGCGTCGCGGATGAGCCCGAGAGGCCGCGGCGTACTGGATCCCCGCCTTCGCGGGGATGACAGTTGAGTGTTGGGGCGCGTAGGCGCGTCCCCTGACTTCACCAGCCGAGCCACTCGGGCTTGCGCGGCAGATCGATCGTCTTCACCTTCTCGAGCTTGATACCGCCGTTCTTGATGAGATCGTTGAGCGGCGCGTCGGTCGCGCCCGCGACCTTCATGCGATAAAGATCGACCTTGAGCGTGCCGCGGTGATCCTTGTCGGTGAAGGTCGAGGGGTTGCAGACGCCTTCGCCCCCAACGGGCACCCAATCCTTCTTCTGGTAGAAGCCCTTCTTGACGTTCTCGCCGGTTGCGCCGCCATTCTTGGCAGCCCATTCGACGGCTTCCTTCATGTAGAGCGCGGTGCAGACACCGGCGATGTAGTGCACCGGACGGTAGACCGCGCCCGTCGCGTCCGACATTTTCGAGATGTCCATGAAGGTCTTCATGCCCGGTGCGTTGCCGCCCCATGCCACGGCGGTGCGGAGCGGGAACACCACGCCATCGGCGGCCGCACCGGCAGCCTTGGCGGCGTTCTCGTCCATGCCCCAGACGTTGCCGAGGAACTGGACGTCGACGCCGGCCGCCTTGCAGGCGTTGAGCACGGAGATGTTGGAGCCGGCGGTATTGCCGAGATAGGCGTAGTTCGCGCCCGAGCTCTTCAAGGTCAGGCACTGCGCGCTGTAGTCGCCGGGCGTCAATGCGAATACGATGGGCGGCAGCAGCTCGAAGCCGAGTTCGGTGGCCATGGCCTCACCGGCCGCCTTCGGCGCGTTCGGATAGGGATGGTTTGCACCCATGTGAACGAACTTCGGCTTGCCGGGCTTGCCCTTGGCCTTCCAGTCCTCGGCTGCCCAGGTCAGCATGCCGCGAACGGCGTCGGAGTAGCTCGGACCATAGAAGAAGTTGTAGGGCGCAGGCTTGGCCTTGCCGCCGGCGCCGGTCGGGTCGGAGAGTGCTGCGGCATAGGAGGCCGAAATGTCGGGGATCTTGTCCTCGGCCAGGAATCCCGTCAGTGCTTCGGTGTCGGCGGTGCCCCAGCCGAGAATGGCCGCGACCTTGTCGGCGCCCGACCATTTCTTGTACTGGGCGATCGCGCGCGGCACCTGGTAGCCGTAGTCGACCGTATCGACGTCGACCTTCTTGCCGTCGAGGCCGCCGTTCTTGTTGATCCAGGCGTAGGTGTCCGCGACGCCTTGTCCGAACGGCGTTCCGACGTCCGACGTGGCACCCGAATAGTCGGCGAGATGTCCCAGTTTCACCTGGGCCTGGGACGCCGTCGCTGCACTTGCCAACAACAGGGCCAGCGAAGCGGTGCTTAGCAGTGTCTTCATCGTCATGGACATATCCTCCGGTTTCTTCTCGAGGTCTTCGTATTGTCCGTCCCGTTCCGACCTCAATGCGAGAACGGGTAGAGTTTCCAGTACGCCTTGATCTGCCGCCATCGATGCGCGAGTCCGTCCGGCTCGAACACCAGAAAGACGATGATGATCAGGCCGATCGCCATCTCGCGCAGGAAGGCGATGTTGTTCTTCAGTCCCAGGAACTGATCGATAGGGCTGCCGCGGAGCGCGTGGCTGAGCCATTCCATCGATTCCGGCAGCAGCACCATGAAGGCGGTTCCCATCAGGGTGCCCATGATCGAGCCGAGCCCGCCGATGATGATCATCGCAAGGAAGATGATCGAGCGGTCGATGCCGAAGCCCTCGTTGGAAACCACCTGATTGTAATGCGCGTAGAGCGCGCCGCCGACGCCGGCAAAGAATGCGGCGAGGCCGAATGACAGCGTTCGGTACTTCGTGAGGTTGATCCCCATGATCTCGGCGGAGAGATAATGGTCTCGGACCGCGATTAGGGCGCGGCCGTCGCGCGAGCGGATCAAATTCGTGACCAGGAGATAGCAAACCACGACATAGGCCAGCACGACGTAGAAGTATTTCTTGTCGCCGCGCAGCGAGTAGCCGAAGATCGAGAACGGCTCGGCGCTGGCCGGAACGCTGCCGCCGGTGAACCATTCGGCTCGGGCAAAGAAGTCGAGCAGGATATACTGCGCCGCCAGCGTGGCGATCGCGAGATAGAGCCCCTTCAGCCGCGCGGCGGGCAGGCCGAAGATCAGGCCGACCGCCGCCGTCACGAGGCCGGCCAGCGGGATGCAGAAGAAGACGGGAATGCCGAAGCGGTTGTTGAGATAGGCCGAGGTGAACGCGCCGAAGCCGAAAAAGGCGGCGTGGCCGATCGATATCTGTCCGGTGAAGCCGACCACGATGTTGAGGCCAAGGGCTGCGATGCCGAAGATGCCGATCTGGATCAGCAGGCTGAGGACGTACTCATTGACGACGTGGGGCGCAAAGCAGATCAGGACGATGCCGGCGATCATCGCGTTGCGGCTGGTCGTGGTCGGGAACACGGTGGTATCCGCCGCATAGGTGGTGCGGAAATCGCCGGCGGGAATGAGGGTCTGACCAGCCATGATATTACACCCGCTCGATGTCTTTGGTGCCGAACAGGCCGTAGGGTTTGATCATGAGGATAATGATGAGCGCATAGAACGGCGCGATCTCGTACAGATTGCCCCAGTGCAGATACTCGCTGTCGAGAAAGTGCGCGACGTTCTCCAGCAACCCGATGATGATGCCGCCGAGCACGGCGCCGCCGACGCTGTCGAGACCGCCGAGGATCGCCGCCGGGAACACCTTGACGCCATAGGCCGATAGACCAGACGAGACGCCGTTGACGACCGCTACCACCACGCCCGCGACGGCGGAGACGGTCGCCGAGATTGCCCAAGCCATTGCGAACACGCTTTTCACGGAGATGCCGAGCGACTGCGCCACCTGCTGGTTGAACGCGGTCGCGCGCATCGCGAGGCCGTATTTGGAGAGGCGGAAGAACCACGCCATTCCGATCATCATCGCCACCGAGACGGCGAGGCTCATCAGGTAGACGGTCTGGACCTGCAATCCGAGAATGTTGATGTTCTGGGTTTGAAAGATGCGCGGGAACGGCTGCAGGTTGACGCCGAACATCCACTTCATCAGCGCCGAAAACACCGTCGACAGCGCGATCGTCACCATGATCACGGAAATGATCGGCTCGCCGATCATCGGGCGCAGGATCACGATCTGGATCGCGATGCCGAACAGGAACATGAAGACGAGGGTGATCGGCATGCCCAGATAGAACGGCACCTGGTATTTGGTCAGCAGCCACCAGCACACCCAGGCGCCCACCAGCAGCAGCTCGCCTTGCGCGAAATTCACGACCTGCGTCGCCTTGTAGATCAGCACGAACGACATCGCGACCACGCCATAGAGCGTGCCGACCACGAGGCCGTTGACCAGGAGCTGGATCAGGAGCTGGGTGTTCATTCGGTTTGACGCCGTTGGATTGCGGGCGAGTTTCCCTCTCCCCTTGTGGGAGAGGGTGGCTTCGCGAAGCGAAGACGGGTGAGGGGTTCTCTCCGCGATCGCAGGTGTGGAGAGATACCCCTCACCCAAGCGAGTGTGTATCGACTGCCGGTGATGCCCTCTCCCACAGGGGGAGAGGGCGCATCGACTGGCACCGCGCTGTATCGATGCGCCATCATTCCGCGGCCTCCGCCATCGGCACATCGCGGACGAGGTCGACCACCCGGAGCGTGGTGCGGATGCGCTGGGTGGTGCCATCCTGGAAGCGGATCACGGTGTCGACCGGAATTTCATTGGCGCCGCTGTAGATCGCGTCGATGATGGTGGCGTATTTCTCGTTGATGACGCTGCGGCGGACTTTTCGGGTACGCGTCAACTCGCCGTCGTCAGCGTCGAGTTCCTTGTAGAGCAGCAGGAAACGGGAAATGCGTTGCGCCGGCGGCAGCGTGGCGTTGACGGTTTCGACCTCCTTGCGCAGCAGCGCGTAGACTTCGGGGCGCGAGGAGAGGTCCGTGTAGGTCGTGAACGAGATGCGGTTCTTTTCCGCCCATTTCGAGATGATCGAGTAGCGGATGCAAATCATCGCCGCCAGCGCGTCGCGGCCGGCGCCGAGCACCACGGTCTCGGCGATATAGGGCGAGAACTTCAGCTTGTTTTCCAGATATTGCGGCGAGAAACGCTCGCCGCGCGCTGTCTCGGCCAGGTCCTTGATGCGATCGATGACGACGAGTTGCCTGTCGTCGTTGAAGTAGCCGGCGTCACCGGAGTGCATCCAGCCGTCCTTCATGTCGGCGGCCGAGGCTTCCGGGTTCTTGTAATAGCCGAGATACATATTGGGGTGGCGCACGACGATCTCGCCGACGCCGTTGATATCGGGATTGTTGACGCGGATCTCGATGTCATCAGCCATCGGTACGCCGGTGGTATCGGGATCGACCTTGCCCAGCGGATGCAGCGTGTAGGCCCCTAACAACTCGGTCTGGCCGTAGAGCGTACGCAGCGGCACACCCATGGCTTGGAAGAACTTGAATGTGTCCGGCCCGAGCGCGGCGCCGCCGGTCGCGGCCGAACGCAGCCGCGTGAAGCCGAGCCGGTCGCGCAGGGCGCGGAACAGCAGCTGGTCGGCCAGGACAGAACGCTTGCCCTGCGCCAGCGCCGAAAGCCCTGCCTTCATGCCGATGTCGTAGAGCCTTTGTTTCAGCGGCGAGGAATCCATCACGCCGGCGCGCACGTCGGCGGCGATCGATTCCCAGACCCTGGGCGCGAACAGCACGAAGGTCGGCGCGATCTCGCGGAAATCGTGCATCATGGTGTCGGGCTCTTCGACGAAGTTGACCTTCATCCGGCAAAGCAGCCCTTTGCCCAGTGCGTAGACCTGTTCCATGATCCAGGGCAGCGGCAGCACCGAGACGTATTCGTCGTCGGGTCCCTTCGGATCGAATGCGAGATAGGTCGCGCAATGTCTCAGCACCCGCCCCGCCGCCAGCATCGCAAGCTTGGGGTTGGCGGTCGTGCCCGAGGTGGTGCAGAGGATGGCGACGTCCTCGCCGTTAGTGGCGTCGACCAGGCGATCGTAGAGCCCAGGCTCGCGCGCCGCGCGGTCGCGTCCCATTGCGGCCAGCTTCTCGGCTTCCATCAGCCGCGGATCGTCGTACTTCCGCATGCCGCGCGGATCGGAATAAACGATATGCTTGAGGTTGGGCGCGCGGTCGGCCAGCGCCAGCAGCTTGTCCACCTGCTCTTCATCCTCGGCGAACACCAGTTTGGCCTCGCCGTAGCTAAGCAGATATGCTGCTTCCTCATCCAGCACGTCGCGATAGAGGCCAAGGCTCATGCCGCCGATGGCGTGGGCGGCGATTTCCGCCGCTACCCAGTCCGGCCGGTTGTCGCCGATGATGCCGATGACGTCGCCGCGGCCCAGGCCCAGTTCCACCATGCCGAGCGCGAAATCATGCACCCGGCGCTGATAATCGTTCCAGGTGAAGACGCGCCACAGTCCGAGGTTCTTTTCCCGCAGCGCGATCTCGCCGCCGTGCTCTTTCGCGTTGAGGCGGAGCAGCTTGGGGTAGGTGTCGGCCTGGGCGGCGCGTCCGGCGTAGTCGATCATGCCGCGCTCTCCGCTGGCTTGTCGTCAGGATCGACCAGGGCCTCGTCCTCTTCACCGAGATAGGCGCGCTTGACATGGGGATCGGCGAGAACCGAGGCCGGATCGCCCTCGGCGATCTTGCGGCCGAAATCCAGCACCATGACGCGGTGGGAGATATCCATCACCACGCCCATGTCGTGCTCGATCATCATCACGGTCATGCCGAACTCTTCATTGAGATCGACGATGTAGCGCGCCATGTCCTCCTTTTCCTCGAAGTTCATGCCCGCCATCGGCTCGTCAAGCAGGATCAGCTTCGGCTCCAGCGCCATCGCACGCGCCAGTTCGACGCGCTTGCGCAGGCCGTAGGGCAGGGTGCCGGCGGTCGCTTTGCGCACCGACTGCAGGTCGAGGAAATCGATGATCTCTTCCACCTTGCGGCGATGCTCGAGTTCCTCGCGCCGGGCGCCGGTCAGCCAGTACAGCGATCCCGTGATGAAATTGTTCTTAAGCAGGTGGTGGCGCCCGACCATGATATTGTCGAGCACGCTCATATGGTGGAACAGCGCGAGGTTCTGGAAGGTGCGGCCGATGCCGAGCGCGGGCCGCGCATTCGGGTTGAGGCCCGTGATGTCCTTGCCGCGATAGAACAGCTTCCCTTCGGTCGGCTTGTATCGCCCCGAAATGCAATTGACGATCGAAGTCTTGCCGGCGCCGTTGGGACCGATGATCGAGAACAACTCGCCATCGTTCACGCCGAAGCTGACCTCGGTCAGCGCACGGACACCACCAAAGCGCAGCGACACCTCGCGCACTTCCAACGTATAAGCCACTCATTCCCTCCGGATACGGCGCTTGAGCGGCGCTCTTTATCTCTTCCTCGCACCCACAATCCTACATCGACGGCGATCCGTGGACTATCCGCCTGACGGCCAATGTCCGCTCTCGTGCGTGGTAACGCCGCACCTTGTCATCGCGTCGTGGGTCGCACGTGCCAAGGTGGTCCTCCATAAGGGAATGCGATAGTCTGAAATGTCATTTGGCTGACAATTGGTCAGGAAATTTTTCCGAGCTGCATTTCTGTTGCACTGCAGCAAGAGATTGACGTTGATGCGACGGTCGATGCGATCATGATTGCTGCGGATTACCTCAAGCGCGTCGCGGCATGGTCGCGCGAACTGAGCGAGCGCGAGATCGAGGCTGCTTGCGCCGGGATCGTGGAGAAATCCTACGCGACCAACGAGCATATCTTCATGCGCGGCGATTCCTTCGACTACTGGACCGGCGTCGTCACGGGCCTGGCGCGGATGAGTATCGTGACCAAGGACGGCAAGGCCGCGAGTTTCGCCGGCCTCACCGCGGGCGCCTGGTTCGGCGAGGGCTCGGTGCTCAAGAACGAGCCGCGCCGCTACGACGTGGTCGTGTTGCGGGATACCAGACTGGCGCTGATGGACCGCAGCACCTTCTTCTGGTTGTTCGAGAACAGCGTCGCCTTCAACCGCTTTCTGGTCAGGCAGCTCAACGAGCGCCTCGGCCAGTTCATCGGGGCGATGGAGTATGACCGCACGCTCGATGCGACCGGCCGCGTCGCGCGTTCCATCGCCTCGCTGTTCAACCCGATTCTCTACCCGGATCTCACGCGCCATCTCGAGATCACACAGGAAGAAATCGGAGCGCTCTCCGGCATTTCCCGGCAGAACGCCAACCAGTGCCTGAAGCGGCTGGAGGCTATGGGCCTGCTGCGGCTCGAATATGGTGGCGTCACCGTCATCGACCTCGACCGGCTGCGCAGCTATGGCGAGTAGTCGTTGGCCCAACGGGACGAAGTGACACGCTAACCCCGCGTCATCCCCAGCGAAAACCCCTACACATTCCCCGATCATGCTCTAGGATGCGCGCACCCCAGGGGGCCGCAAAGAGCTTCCAGCGCGGGTTTCGTTGGAGGAAGCATGAAGAAGTTTCAGCGCCGTCAATTCCTGCAGCTTGTCGCCGGTGCGGCTGCACTCCCGGCCGCATCAGGCATCGCCAGTGCACAGGCCTATCCATCGCGGCCGGTACGGCTGGTGATCGGCTACACCCCCGGCGGCTCGGCAGACCTCACGGCGCGTCTGATGGGGCAGTGGCTTTCGGAAAAACTCGGGCAATCGTTCGTGATCGAGAACCGGCCGGGCGGCGGCACCAATATCGCAACCGAGCAGGTGCTGCGGGCCGCGCCTGACGGCTACACGCTGCTGCTGGTGGCGCCGGCGAACGCGATCAACGCCACGCTCTACGACAAGCTCAATTTCGATTTCATGAAGGAAATGGAGCCGATCGCGGGCATCATTCGCTTCCCGAACGTCGTGGTGGTGCATCCCTCGCTGCCGATCAAGACGATTCCCGAATTGATCGCCTACGCCAAGGCCAATCCCGGCAAGCTCAACATGGCGTCATCCGGCAACGGGTCGACGATTCACATGTCAGGTGAATTGTTCAAGATGCTGACCGGCATCAACATGCAGCATGTGCCCTACAGAGGAGGCGCGCCGGCGCTCACCGATATGCTCTCCGGCCAGATGCAGGTCATGTTCGACAACATTCCAACCTGCGCCGAGCACGTCAAATCCGGCAAGCTTCGCGGGCTGGCGGTCACCAGCACGACCCGCTCGGAAGTGCTGCCGGATCTGCCGCTGGTCGCCGATTTCCTGCCCGGCTACGAGGCGAGCGCCTGGTATGGCCTCGCGGCGCCGAAGGGCACGCCGCCTGAGATCGTCAACACGCTCAACAAGGCGGTCAACGAGATCCTCGCCGACCCCAAGGCGAAGGCCCGCTTCACCGAAATCGGCGCGATCTTGCTCCCGGGTTCGCCGAAGGAGTTCGGCAAGCTGGTGGCGGACGAAACCGAAAAGTGGGGCAAGGTGGTAAAGTTCGCCGGAGCGAAGGTCGATTAGGGTTTGTCGAACCGACGGCGAGTTGTGCCTGCGGGCGTTGCCGCGCGTCGCAGGCCATAGCAAAGTGGTCACCCCTTGGGAGGGTGTCTGCAAGTATTCCTATTTTGCTGATCTCCGCGGCGGAACCGCTGGAATGGTCTTGAGATCTGCAAGGTCGTCGGGGCGCAACCGAAAAGGTGCGGGGTACTTGTCCGGGTTCACATTCTCCTCGGGCTCCGACGATCTCCAGGCATAGAAGCAAGTCGGGCAGCCGAATATCGTCCAGACCGCGGCAACGGGCGATTTGCCGAGCACCCGGAGTTCGCCCGATCGGCAACGCGGGCATGCAGTGGGCGCGAGGTTTCCGGCCGGCGACGTCATTTTCGCATCTCCTTGATCAGGCCCTGCAGCTTCGTGCGCCACTGGTCGGTATTCTCGGGCTTGTCCAGCTCCTCGCCGTAGTCGCCACGAACATCCGGCGCGACCGGCGTGGTGGCGTCGATGATCATCTTCGTGACGATGCCGCCCGGGCTGCACGCCGGATCGAGCAAGTTCTCCGCAAGATTGGGGATCGTGACGATATCGCCGGCGGGGTTTACCTTCACCGATATGGCCCACATTACCTGCTTCAAATCGAACGGGTCCACATCCTCGTCGACGACGATCACGATCTTGGCGTATCCGAGGCCATGGGTTGTGGTGAGCACGCGCAAGCCCACATACTTGGCGAATCCGCCATATCTGATCCTGGTCGAAACGACGACGACAAGTCCGTGCGTATAGAGCGCATTGACGGCGACGACCTCGGGAAACGTCTCCTTGAGTTGCAGGAAGATGGGCGCGCTTGTCGTCATCGCCTGCAGAAAGTCGATCTCGGTCCAGGGCCGTCCGACATAGACGGCGTCGTAGAGCGGATCCTTGCGATGGGACACCCGGTCGATCTCGATGACAGGGTATTTGTGGCATCCTGAATAGTAGCCGGGAAATTCGCCGAACGGTCCCTCGGTCTCGCGCACGCCGCAAAGCACGCGCCCCTCCAGCACATATTCCGCGCCCCAGGGGACATCGAGGCCCTTCGCGGTTCTGACAACCCGGTATGGCGAACCCTGCATCACGGCCGCCATTTTGTATTCGAGCTGGGTGTAGAGCAGAGGTGTTGCGCCCATCAGGGTAATGATGGGCTCGTTCCCCAGCGCGATCGCGACCGGCAGGTCCTCACCGCGCTCTTCCGCATGCGCCATGTGGATTGCGATATCGTGCTGCGGCACGGTCTGGATTCCCAGGCGGTTCGGTCCCTTGACCTGCAACCGGTATATGCCGACGTTTTCAACATCGTCATTGTCCCAATCGTCGAGGTCGCGACTGATCGTGCACGCCTTGTCGATGAAGTAGCCCCCGTCGCCGCGGTTAAGACGGAAGAGCGGCAATATCTCGAAAAGGTTCACGTCCTTCTCGATGACGACCTCTTGCCAGGGCGCGCTCTCGACGCGTTCAAGTGCGCCCGGATAGAGCTGGAAACGCCGGACAAACTCGAAGAACTGATCGCGCATGCTGGCGTCTTTTTCCATGCCAAGCGCGAGGGCGTGGTTGCACCACGATCCATGCACGTTCATGGCGACCCGCGCATTGGTGAAGCCTGCAATATTCTCGAAATGGATGGCAGGACTGTTCTCGCCGATCTCGGTCAGGGCGCAGGCCGCGGCGGCCATGTCAGGTTCAGCGAGAACCTGGTCGTGGATGCGAAGCATTTTCCCTTCCTGCTCGAGAACGGACAGGAATTCGCGAAGGTCCTTGTAGGCGCCACGCATCATTGCCTCGTTTTTTTGGAATGTTTCAGGCCGCGCGCAACGCGGCGATCTGTCTTTGCCAGCGTGGCAGGACCGACTGGGGATCGTGCAGCGAGAATTGAACCCCTCCCGTCACCGCCGCGTACGGCGCGACATGCTGGCGTACCGTCTCAACTTCGGCTTCGAAGAACGCCAGCGGCACGTCGGGAGTGGCGTGCGCAAGCCGGCGAGACCGGAGACGCAATTCACAGATGCCCCCGTCGATGGAAAGGGCAATCGTAAGCCGTCCCTCGCGATCGAGATTGGATGTCACCGTCGATTTCGGGAAAAGGGCAAAGCGGATATGCCCGGAAGGCATCATGACCATGTCGCCTGCGCTGAGCAGGGCGGCGTGCGGCCAGCCGTCGGGATCTACCGTGGAAAGCCGCACCGCCTGCGTCTTGGTCAGCAGGTCGGTGCCATCGATATAGCGCGCCACGCCTTCCGGAATTTCACGGCTCGTCGTCGGGCCTTTGTAGCTGTGTTCGGCCTCTTTCACTATTCACCTCCCTGAGAAACGATCCGCGATCCTGGGTGGATTGGTGAAAGCCATTCCATCGCTTGAGCGATGGCAACTCCAGCCCGAACAGATCCAGGACGCGGCCAACGGTATGATCGATCAAATCGTCGATGGTGACGGGATTGCTGTAGAAGGCGGGCACGGGCGGCGCGATGATCGCTCCCATGCGGCTCAGCGCCAGCATGTTCTCGAGATGTATTTCGCTGAGCGGTGTCTCCCGGACCAGCAGAACAAGGCGACGCCGCTCCTTCAAGGTGACGTCGGCGGCACGGGCAATCAGTTCGCCGGCATATCCGTGACGGATGGCCGCGAGACTCTTCATGCTGCACGGCGCGATGATCATCCCGTCGTGCCGGAATGAGCCGCTTGCAATCGATGCGCCCTGGTCCTCGCGCGAGTGCACTACCGAGGCGGTCGCCGCAAGCTCGCGCGGCGAAAGCCCTGTCTCTTTTCGGAGGGTAACTTCGGCCCATCGGCTCAGAACCAAATGGGTCTCTATTTTCATTTCACCGAGTGCGGCGAGCAATCGTACGCCATATACCGCGCCGGTCGCCCCTGTCATCGCAACGATGATGCGCATCGCAACGGTCTCCCGAGGGAGCCATGCCGCGATCGGCCCCGGAAATCAAAGCATATCGTTCCGGCCAGTTCGTTGCAATGGATACACTTGCAACGACAAGTAGATGTTTCGCCAAGTGCGCGTAGTCCGGATGATAGCTGAACGGTCAGTTGCCAGCAGCCGCCCGCGGCGGATTTTTCGCAAGCGCCACAGCCATCGCCGAGATCAGCGGTCGCATGAAGAAGGCGTCCTCGGCCGGATAGATGTCGGTGCGCAGGCCGTGGGAGTTTAGTTCATCCGAGACCGCCGGACCGACGGAAGCGATCGGCGTGCGCTCGAGCCCTTCGCGCAACCGGTCCTCGCAGCCGCGGGCGCGTGCGACCTCGATGAGGCGGCGGATCTGGCCGAGGTTGGTCAGCGCGATGGCGTCGATGCGGCCCGCCGCCATTTCGTCGATGGCTGACATGATATTGGCGTCGGCCGCCTGCGCGTCATAGGCATACGGCAGAACGGCATCGACCTCGGCGCCCTGCGCCTCGATGGCGCCGATCAGCGCGCCGTGGTCCTTGTCCGGATAAAGCTGCAGGCCGAGGCGATGGCCTTTGATATCGACGCGCGACAGGATCTCGGCGACACCTTCGGAGGTCGGCTTTTCCGTCGTGACCTGCGGCTCCAGCCCGATTTCGCGCAGCGCCCGTCCGGGTTTGGGGCCACGCGCGAATTTGCGCGCCTTGCCGAGTGCGGCGATGAATGGCGCCTCGACGCCCATAGGGCGCACCACCTTCATCAGCCGGCGAAGGCCTTCGCCGGTCAGCAGCACCATGTCATCCAGCGGCCTTTCAATGGCCCGCACGATCCACCTTTCGACCGGCGCCGGGTCCGATACATCGCGAATGGTGAACATCGGACACTGCAGCACGTCGGCGCCCTGTTCGCTGAGCAGGCGGGAAAACTGCGCTTCCTCGCGCGTTTCCAGGATCAGGATGCGATAACCGTTCAGTCTGTCAGCCATGATCATGCTCCAACGCTTGGCTTCGCGCTTTGTTCATCCTGACTCCGGTTTCCGCATTGGCGCAAGCACGCCGGCAGTGATAGAGCAGGGCCGCAAATTCCACGGTCTCACCCTTCTGCCTGAATTGTAATCAAGTCGCCATGCCCGATCACCAGTTCGTCCTGACCCTGTCCTGCCCGGATCGCCCGGGCATCGTTTCCGCGGTGTCGACCTTCCTCGCCCACAACGGACAGAACATCCTGGACGCTCAGCAGTTCGATGACATCGAGACCAAAAAATTCTTCATGCGGGTGGTGTTCACCGCCGCCGATCTCGCGGTCGAATTGCAGGCGCTGCAGACCGGCTTTACTGCGATCGCCGACCGCTTCGGGATGGACTGGCAGATGCGCGACCGCGCCAGCCGCCGCCGCGTCATGCTGCTGGTGTCCAGGTCGGATCATTGCCTGGTCGATATCCTCTATCGCTGGAGGACCGGCGAACTGCAGATGATCCCGACCGCCATCGTCTCCAACCATCCGCGCGAGGCCTACGGCAATCTGGATTTTGGCGAGATTCCGTTTCACTACATGCCGATGACGAAGGATGCCAAGCGCGAGCAGGAAGAGGCGGTTTGGAAACTCGTGCAGGACACCAAGACTGATCTCGTGGTGCTGGCGCGCTACATGCAGATCCTGTCCGATGATATGTCGGCCAAACTGTCGGGACGCTGCATCAACATCCATCACTCGTTCCTGCCGGGCTTCAAGGGCGCGCGGCCCTACCACCAGGCCCACGAGCGCGGCGTCAAGCTGATCGGCGCCACCGCGCATTACGTCACGCGCGATCTCGACGAAGGCCCGATCATCGACCAGGACGTCGAGCGCATCAGCCACCGCGACACGCCGGAAGATCTCTCGCGCAAGGGCCGCGACATCGAACGGCGCGTGCTGGCGCGCGCCATGCGCCATCACCTCGAGGATCGCGTGATTCTCAACGGCCGCAAGACCGTGGTGTTCATGGATTGACGTGACGCGCTAGCGAGTGCCCGGGGCGGCGGGCGCAGGCTTGGTTTCCTCGCCGCGCTCGGAAGCCGGCAACAGGCGCTTTCGCTCGCGCTCCCTCATGTAATCGTCGTACTTTGCTGTGCCGGGACGCGGTGGCGCATCTGCAGGGAGGCCGCCGATCGCGGCCGGAATGGCGTCGCTGATCCCGCCGGCGAGTTTCTCGTTGATCGTTCCGCATGCGGCCACACCGCAGCCCGCGAGGGCAACGGTTAGCAGGGTGACAATCTGGCGCGCGCTGGTCTTCATCGGTAGAACGCTACAACCTTGACCTTTAAGGATGATGGATTTGGGGCAGGCCCGACCGCAGCCGCTTTGTTGACAACCTCAATTTATTTGTACGATCGTACAAATAAATTGTCGCTACAGATTTTGCTATACCATGATACCGAGATGTTTTCCTTGCTTGAGTGAGGCAGAACCATCGTCCGGTTGACAATTTCGCGCCAGAGAACGCCAAGTTCCCCCGTCACACGGCCGTTAGATCTGGGCTATGGTGCGGGTACAAGGGCCGGGGACTCGGTTCGATGCACAAGACCGGTCAGGGGAGGAACTCAGTTCATGTCTATTCGAAGTCAAATGCTCGCCGCAGGCGCCGTCGCGGGGCTGCTGGCCGCCATGCCGGCTCAAGCCCAGGAGACCGTCAAGATCGGCCTGATCCTGCCGATGACCGGCGGCCAAGCGTCGACTGGCAAGCAGATCGACAATGCCGTCAAGCTCTACATGCAGCAGAACGGCGACACCGTCGCCGGCAAGAAAATTGAAGTCATCCTCAAGGATGACGGCGCGGTTCCCGACAACACCAAGCGCCTCGCGCAGGAACTGATCGTCAATGACAAGGTCAGTTTCATTGCCGGGTTCGGCGTGACCCCCGCGGCGCTTGCCGCAGCACCCTTGGCGACGCAGGCCAAGATCCCCGAAATCGTGATGGCCGCGGGAACCTCGATCATCACCGAGCGCTCGCCCTATATCGTGCGCACCTCTTTCACGCTGGCACAGTCGTCCACCATCATCGGTGACTGGGCCGCCAAGAACGGCATCAAGAAGGTCGCGACGCTGACGTCCGACTACGCGCCCGGCAACGACGCGCTGAACTTCTTCAAGCAGAACTTCACCGCCGGTGGCGGCGAGATCGTCGAAGAGGTGAAGGTGCCGCTGCAAAATCCTGATTTCGCACCGTTTTTGCAGCGCATGAAGGACGCCAAGCCGGATGCCGTGTTCGTGTTCGTGCCGGCCGGACAAGGCGGCAATTTCATGAAGCAGTACGCCGAACGCGGGCTCGACAAGGCGGGCATCAGGGTGATCGGCCCGGGCGACGTGATGGACGACGACCTGCTCAACGGCATGGGCGATGCGGCGCTCGGTACCGTGACGGCGCATCTCTATTCCGCCGCGCATCCCTCGGCCGCCAACAAGGAATTCGTTGCTGCCTACAAGAAGGCGTTCGGTCAGCGTCCGGGCTTCATGGCAGTCGGCGGCTATGACGGCATTCGTCTGATCTACGAGGCACTGAAGAAAACCGGCGGCAAGACCGACGGCGATGCGCTGATCGAGGCGATGAAGGGCATGAAGTGGGAAAGTCCGCGCGGCCCGATCTCGATCGATCCGGAGACGCGCGACATCGTGCAGAACATCTACATCCGCAAGGTCGAGAAGGTCGACGGCGAACTCTACAACGTCGAATTCGCGACCTTCGAGGCGGTGAAGGATTCCGGCAAGACCAAGAAGTGACGGCGAAGCCGTCATCCCAGATGTGCAATTGCACATCGGGGGCGCGTGCCCCGAACCCTCCACGTCATGCCCGGGCTTGACCCGGGCACATGACGAGCCACCTATTCTCATTCGCCCGGTGCACTAAAGACGGCCGCCATGACCACGCTGTTCACCATCCTGTTCGACGGTGTTGCCTACGGCATGCTGCTGTTCGTGCTCGCATGCGGGCTGGCGGTGACGCTGGGGCTGATGAATTTCGTCAATCTCGCCCACGGCGCCTTCGCCATGACCGGCGGCTACATCTGCGCGGTACTGGTCAACAATCAAGGCTGGCCGTTCTTCTCGGCGTTGCCGCTGGCGTTCGTCGTCAGCGCCGCGATCGGCGTAGCGCTGGAGCGTACGCTCTATCGCCATCTCTATACACGCAGCCACCTCGACCAGGTGCTGTTCACGATCGGTCTCACCTTCATGTCGGTGGCGGCCGTCGATTACATCATGGGTTCGTCGCGTATCTTCATCAAGCTGCCGGCGGCGCTCGAGGGCCAGTTCGATTTCTTCGGCGTCGGTATCGGCCGCTACCGCTTGATGATCATCGTGATCTGCGGCCTGCTCACGGTGGCGCTGCAACTGATCCTGGCGAAGACCCGATTTGGCAGCCGCCTGCGCGCAGCGGTCGATGACCCCCGCGCCGCCAGCGGCCTTGGCATCAACGTGCCGCAGGTGTTTGCTTTCACCTTTGCCTTCGGCTGCGGTCTGGCCGGGCTCGGCGGCGCGCTCAGCGCCGAAATTCTCGGGCTCGATCCGTATTTTCCGCTGAAGTTCATGATCTACTTCCTGATCGTGGTCACCGTCGGCGGCTCCTCCAGCATCACCGGGCCATTCCTTGCGTCGCTCCTGCTCGGCATCGGCGACGTCGCCGGGAAATATTACGTGCCGAAGATGGGGCCGTTCGTCATCTACACCATCATGATCGCAATCCTGATCTGGCGTCCGAACGGCCTGTTCGGGCGCACGGCCGCGCGGTGAGGCGGCGATGAGCGCTCTTTCCGACGTCTCATCTTATGCCATCGCCCGCGCGCGCTGGCGTCCGGCCGAAATCGCGTTCTGGGTTCTTGCAGTGTCCTGCGCGTTCCTGTTTCCATCACGCTACCTGATCATGACCGACATCCTGCGGCTGGCGCTGTTCACGCTGTCGCTCGACCTGATCCTCGGCTACGCCGGGATCGTTTCGCTGGGACACGCCGCCTTTTTTGGGGTCGGCGCCTATTCGGCCGGGCTGCTGGCGCTGCATGGCATCATCACCGAGCCTGTCATCGCACTGGTCGTCGCAGGCCTCGTCGCCATGGTGGTTGGCTTTCTGACCAGTTTCCTCGTCATCCGCGGCGTCGACCTGACGCGACTGATGGTGACGCTCGGCATCGCGCTGTTGCTGGAAGCGCTGGCGGAGCGTTTCTCCAACATCACCGGCGGCACCGACGGACTGCAGGGCATCGAGATGGCGCCGATCCTCGGCCTGTTTCCATTCGACATGTTCGGCAAGACGGGATTCTTCTATTCGCTGATCGTGCTGTTCCTGCTGTTCCTGCTGGCGCGCCGGATCGTCAATTCGCCGTTCGGCCTGTCGCTGCGCGCGATCAAGAACAATCCGTTGCGGGCGGCCGCAATCGGCGTGCCCGTCAACCGCCGCCTGATCGCGATCTACACGGTGGCGGCGTTTTACGCCGGCATCGCCGGCGCGCTGTTTACGCAGACCACGGCGCTGGCCTCGCTCGACGTGTTCTCCTTCGAACGCTCGGCCGATCTGATGCTGGTGCTCGTGATCGGCGGCACCGGCTATCTCTATGGCGGGCTGATCGGCGCGGTCGTGTTCAAGATGCTGCAGGAACTGTTTCAGACCATCACCCCGCAGTACTGGATGTTCTGGATCGGGCTGGTGCTGGTGGTAATGGTGCTGGTCGGCCGCGAGCGCATCCACCGCTGGGTGCTGTGGGGACCGAACCTCATCATCCGCCAGGTCTTCGGGCGGAAGGCCGTCGTCGCCGTTCCCGGAAGTGAGCCGTCGTGACGATCGCGCTGGAAACCAGGGGGCTGGAAAAATCCTTCGGCGGCCTTCGCGTCACGCGCGACCTGTCGCTTAAGGTGGAGCAGGGCGCCCGCCACGCCTTGATCGGGCCGAACGGTGCCGGCAAGACCACCGTCATCAATTTGCTGACCGGTGTGCTCAAACCCAATGCCGGACGGATCGTGCTCGAGGGCAACGACATCACGGACCTGCCGGTTCACACAAGGGTGCTACGGGGGCTCTCGCGCACGTTCCAGATCAACCAGCTCTATCCAGACTTGACTCCACTCGAAACCGTGGGCCTCGCGGTCTCCGAACGGCTTGGCCGTGGCGGCGACTGGTGGCGGCGGATGGGCACGCGCGACGACGTCAACCAGGAGATCGCGGAGACGCTGGCGCGCTTTCGTCTGCTCGACGTGATGAACGAACTGACCGCGAGGCTGCCCTATGGCAAGCAGCGCCTGCTCGAGATCGCGGTCGCGATTGCGACGAAACCGCGCGTACTGCTGCTCGACGAGCCCGCCGCCGGCGTGCCCGAGAGCGAGCGCCACGATATTCTGGCGGCGGTCGCGGCGCTGCCGCGCGACGTCACGGTGTTGTTGATCGAGCACGATATGGACCTGGTGTTTTCGTTCGCCGACCGCATTTCCGTGCTCGTCAACGGTGCGATGCTGGTGGAGGGGCCGCCGGGCGAAGTCGCGCGGGATCCGCAAGTCAAGGCGGTCTATCTCGGCGAGGCCGCCCATGGCTGATCTTCTTGCTATCGACAGCCTGCGCGCCGGCTATGGCGAAGCGGTTGTGTTGCCTTCGATGTCGCTGACGCTCGGCGAGGGCCAGGTGTTGGCGCTGCTCGGGCGCAACGGCACTGGCAAGACGACGCTGATCAATTCCATCGTCGGCATCACCCGCCGTTTTGGCGGAACGATCGCGCTCGGCGGACAGGACATCACGGCCATGCGCCCGGACCAGCGGGCGCGGGCGGGGATCGGCTGGGTGCCGCAGGAGCGCAACATCTTCCGTTCGCTGACGGTGGAGGAAAACATGACCGCCGTGGCCCAGCCCGGCCCCTGGACCGTCGAAACGGTCTACCAGATGTTTCCGCGGCTGAGGGAGCGCCGCAGCAATTTCGGCAACCAGCTTTCCGGCGGCGAGCAGCAGATGCTGGCGATCGGCCGCGCGCTGACCCTCAACCCCAGGGTTCTGCTGCTGGACGAGCCGACCGAGGGGCTGGCGCCGATCATCGTTGAGGAACTGTTGAGGGCGCTGGGCGCCATTACCCGCTCCGGTGGCATCTGCTCGATCATCGTCGAGCAGAATGCGCAAAAGGTTCTGGGGTTGGCCGATCGTGTTGTGATATTGGAACGCGGCGCGATCGTGCACGATGCGGCGAGTAGCACGCTGAAGGCCGATCCCGCGGTGCTCGAACGCTATCTCGGCGTTTCCGGCGCCGCCGCGCATTAGAATTCCGGGCAGCTGGATTGATTGGGAGTTGAGACCATGCAGAGAACCAAAGCTCCGTTCCGCGCCGACGAGGTCGGCAGCCTGTTGCGGCCACCGCGCATCAAGGAGGCGCGCGCCAGGCTGGAGAAGGGCGAGATCACGGCCGAGGACCTGCGCAAGGCCGAGGACATGGAGATCGAGAAGGTCGTGCACAAGCAGGCTTCGGTCGGCCTGAAACTCGCGACCGACGGCGAGTTCCGCCGCTCGTGGTGGCATTTCGATTTTCTCGCCAGGCTCACCGGCTGTGAACTGTTCCACCCTGAAACAGGCATCCAGTTCGCCGGCGTGGAGACGAGGCACGATGCCGTCCGCGTGATCGGCAAGCTCGACTTTCCCGACGATCACCCGATGCTTGATCATTTCCGCTTCCTGAAGAAGCATGCCGACAGGGCGCATGTCACGGCCAAGATGACGATCCCGTCGCCCGCCGTGCTGCACTTCCGCGGCGGCCGCAAGGCGATCTCGAAGGAGGTCTATCCGGATCTTGGGGAATTCTATGCCGATCTCGGCAAGACCTATCGCAAGGCGGTGAAGGCGTTCTACGACGCCGGCTGCCGCTATTTGCAGTTCGACGATACCGTGTGGGCGTATCTCTGCTCGCAGGAGGAATTGCAGAAATCGCGCGAGCGCGGCGACAATCCCGACGGCCTGCAGCAGATTTACGCGCGCATCATCAACTACGCGCTGGCGGAACGTCCGGCCGACATGGTGGTCACCACGCATGTCTGCCGCGGCAACTTCCGCTCGACCTGGATTTCGTCCGGCGGCTACGAGCCGGTAGCCGAGACCATGCTGGCCGGCACCAATTACGACGGCTACTTCCTCGAATATGATTCCGACCGCGCCGGCGGCTTCGAACCGCTGCGCTACCTGCCGAAGGGCGACAAGGTCGTGGTGGTCGGCGTCATCACATCTAAGTTCGGCGAGTTGGAGAAAAAGGACGACATCAAGCGCCGCCTCGAAGAGGCTGCGAAGTTCGCGCCGCTCGACCAGCTCGCGGTCTCGCCGCAATGCGGCTTTGCCTCGACCGAGGAGGGCAACATCCTGTCCGAGGAGGAGCAGTGGGCGAAGCTGCGGCTCGCGGTGGAAGTTGCTGAGGAGGTTTGGGGGAAGTAGTTGGGCTGTCATTCCGGGGCGATGCATCGAACTACGGTGCGCAATTGCGCACCTGAGAATCTCGAGATTCCTGGTTCGATGCTTCGCATCGCCCCGGAATGACGGTCTGCAAACTTGCCGTTCATTTCTCCGCCAGATAGACCTCACCCAGCAGCGACGAATTCGACCACGGCACCTGCTTGCCCTTGGTCGCGGCGACGACCTCCGCGCGGACGCGCGTCAGCATCTGCTGCACCTCCAGCCCAGGCGTTCCGATGTGGCGCGTCAGCGCTGCCGAGAACGGGCTGTTGGCACCTTCGCCGTCGAGCGCGACCTGTCCGGGCGCGGTCGCAAATGCAATCAGCGTTCCCGCGCCCAGTGTCGCGCCGGCGCCGAGCGTCGATGGCGCGGCCAGCCCCGATGATCCGGCTTCTATGTCGCGGGCGGGGCCGCTGGAAGCTACTTTCGGCGCCATCGGGTTGTTGCGGCAGGCGTCGAGGATCAGGATGTTGGTGCGGACCTGATCGTCGAGGCCGGCCATGATCGTATCCATGTCCATCATCGCATCGGTCATGCCGCTGCCGGCGCGAAACTGGAGATCGACCGGCACCAGGTAATTGCGACCGTCGACCTGAATGCCGTGGCCCGCATAATAGACCACGGCGAGCTGCGCCCGCGCCGCCTCGCGCAGGAAGTCGCGGATCGTCGACTGCATCGCCGTGCGGTCGAGGTCGCTGCCTTCTGTCACCACGAAGCCGATGTCGCGCAGGCTCTTTGCAATCGAGCGCGCATCGTTGGTCGGATTGGGTAGCGCGCGGACATGCGCGTAGGCGCTGTTGCCGATCACGAGCGCAACGCGCCTGACGGAAGCCTTCGCCTGCACCGGCGCAGGAGGCGGGTATGGGCTTGCCTCGCTCTGCGGCGATTGGCGTTCGCGCGCTGCGCCGCCCGGCGCCGGTGCTGCGGTCGCTGCCTTTGCCGTTCGCGGAGCGGGCGGTGCGACCGCCTCCGTCAGCAGCGATAGCCGAACCTTCGCGGTTGCATGGTTCGCCTTGCTGCCGGCGTCAGTGGCCTTGCCTTCGAGCGCGGCGGCGTAATCCTGCCTGGCGCGTTCGAAATCGCCCCTGGCCTCGTAGGCGAGGGCGCGCTGCGTGTAGGCCGAAATCAGTACGCTGCCGGGCGGCGCCATGATGTCGGCCGGGGCCTTTGCCCTGGCCAGCCGGATCGCCTCTGACGTGTCGGCGATGGCGCGATCGAGGTCGCCCCTGGCGCGCCAGATCACCGCGCGGTTGATCAATGGCTGCGGCAACGCCGGATCGAGCCGGATCGCCTCGTTGATGTCGGCCAGCGCTCCGTCGATATCGCCGTTGCGCTGCTGGGCGGGGGAAGGCGCCGACCACAGCGCTGCGGCGAGCAGGGTAAGTACCAGGATCGTGCGGCGCATCAGGTCCCCTTGATTGACGGTCGCAGTAGTGGATATCGCTTTGTTTCCCCCGGCGCGATGTGGGTTCACGGCTGCATGCCGGTTCCGCAGGGAAGGGGCGGCATTTCTATTTGCTCGGTGGGCGGACGGTGGTAGGACATTCTGGTCAGCCAAGGCTGCCCACCGGTGTTTCCCATCCCTTTCAGTGCTTCCGGCCCGATGAAGAACGACCAGATCCTCAGCCAGATATCGGAGTTCTGCCGCCAGGCCGATATGGCGGAGTCGACGTTCGGGCGCCGGGCCGTCAACGACGGCAAGCTGGTGCACCGTCTGCGCGAGGGCAAACGCATTACCGTCGACACGCTGGATCGCATCCAGGCCTACATCGCGGCGTCCACCGGCGCGCTGCCGCCCCCCCGGGGGCTCACGGTGCCGCCCGAGAAGCGCGATCCGCGCAGCAATTTCCGCTTCTTCGAGAACCGCCAGAAATACCTGCTGTTCGTCCACACCTGCAGCGAGAAGCGGGTGATCGCCGAAAGGGTGGCGCTGGAGCTCTCCAGCCTGCACCCGCGCCCGCCGGCGCTGCGGGTGTTCGACGCCGGTGTCGGCGACGGCACCGTGCTGGCGCGAGTGATGCGCGCGATGCACGGCCGGTTTCCCCATATGCCGTTCTATGTCGCCGGCAAGGAGTTGAGCCTGGAGGACGTCCGCCTGACGCTCGACAAGGTGCCGGACCGGCTGTTCGAACACCCCGCCACCGTCATCGTCCTGACCAACATGCACTACGCCGAGGCGCCCTGGCTGACGCCGGCCTCGCCCACCGCGGCCGCCGGCATGATCTGGCACGAGGTCGCCTTGCGAGGCGCTTCCTCGGGCGAATTCGAGACCCAGATCGCCGAATTGGGCCCATTTCTGGAGCAAAACTGGCGGGCCAACATCAGTCCCAAATCGGGCATGCCGATCTATGAACGGCCCGTGGCGCTGGTCGTGTACCGGGAAGACCATCGTTTCCTGCTTGATTCGATCATCCCAAGGGCGGGCCGGACCGAGGCCAGTTTCGACCTGGTGATCGCTTCCCAACCCTACCGGGCAAAATCCTCTGTGAATTTCCGCGCCAAGCGGATCATCGCGCCGCTGGCGCGGGCGTTGCGGGCAGGGGGTCGCTTGATTGGAATTCACTCCCACGGGCACGATCCGGGCCTTGAAATCATCCAGGCGGTCTGGCCGGGAGAAAATCCTTTCGCTGTGAGCCGTCATGAGCTATTGCGCGCGGTGAAATACGAGCTGGGATCGGCCGGGCGCGACCTTAACTTTAATGCCTACGCCGATAACCGTTCCATCTTCCGTTATGATATGGAAGCGCTGCCCAACGAGGTCACCGGCTCGATCGGAACCTCGACGGCCTTTGCAGCGTGGAACGCGGCGGTGTATG
>LNFM01001831.1_pt1 | contig 56848 bp, 51 predicted proteins | sample 596031 | NCBI WGS metagenome assembly LNFM01 (sample SAMN04254537, study PRJNA301005) | activated carbon metagenome | isolation source: dual media filters at the Ann Arbor, Michigan drinking water treatment plant | place: USA: Ann Arbor
CTCATGCTCCACTCCTCAGGGGGTGACGATGAGCTCGAAATCCTCCGTTCCTCAAGCCGCTAGTTTTGTCTCACATGTGCTGATGTCGGACAGCCATGCCATGGCATCTTCGCATAGACCAGGGGCAGGAGTGGCAAGGAGGCAGGCTGCGTGATCTTTAAGCGCGAAATCGGCTGGCATCAGCTGGATCTCCTCGCGACGATCCCCATCTTCCTCGCCGGCTCCGCATTGCACTTCGCCTACGGCTGGCTAGGGCAATGGCCACCTGCGGCGCTCTTTGCGGCTGTGAATGAGTCAGTGTGGGAGCATCTCAAGATCGCTTTCTGGCCGGCGCTGTTCTGGGCGGCTGTCCAGTTGTGGTTGGGCCGACCGAGGGAAAGCGGCTACTGGGCTGCACGAGGCTTTGGGCTATTGACCATAATCGTGGCGATCGTGGTGATCTTCCACGGCTATACGGCAATCCTGGGTAACAATCTGCTTCCTCTCGACATCGCCACCTTCGCGGTCTCTATCCTCTTCGGACAAGCTGTCTCTATTTTTGCCTTGCCCGCCGTTCGTCGTAGAAGACAGGTGCGAATTTTGGGGCTTGCCGCGCTGCTTGCTCAGGTTGGAGCCTTCTCAGCGTTCTCGTACGCTCCGCCCCACCTGATGCTCTTCAAGGATGCGCGAAACGGTCTCTACGGCCTATCGGCTTACGACGCAATTTCGCACTACCGCGCAGACTGACTCATCAGGAATGCGGTTCCAGACCCGCGCCGGCTTCGACGGTTTGTCGGCCAGCGCTTCGACGCGGCGCGCGAACTGGCCGCACGCTTCACCTTTGGAAGAAAGGTGTCGCATTCCGCGCCTGACATACCCCATTTGTGACTTTCAGGCTGTGGGCGTGTCGGAACAGAGTCGGTTCCGCACCTTACGCGAGATTGCTCAAAGTCATGCGTGATGGAAGGCTTGTTAGCTTCCACGCTCAAAGGCAACAATCACCAAGACGGCGATCGGAACGTGTCCAGATCACGAGCGCGGCCGATGAGACAGGCGGACCCGAAGCGCCACTCATCCTACTTGTCTGGTTGCCGGTGTCCGTCGCCTTGAGCAGGCGTGCCGCGCAATGGCCTTAAGCGAGCGCGGTTGACCTCAATCAGTCGCAAAGCAGTAGAACAAGCCGGCGCCACCGGTCCCCTTGAGCGCATCCTGGCCGCAGCCGCGCGAGCCGTGCGAAGAGTTCCATGACTTCATGTGCCGGGTGTCCTTAAGGCCGATGCGGTCGTGGTGGCCGACGATCGCCGAGCCTTCGCCGTTCTTGGTCCAGTTGCCGCACGTGGTGTCGCCGCCCGCAGTGGAGAACAGGCCCTGCGGGTCGGAGCCCGTGAGGATATCGTGCTGGTTCACCGCGTCGCCGCGGCCGCTGATGACTTCGCCTTTCTCGGTAAGGGCCGTTTGTTTGTCGATGTTGACGGCCGCCGAGTGCAAATCCTCGACGCTCTTGGCCACCACTACGCCCTTTGCGTTCTGCCACGGGCCCTTGCCGATGCGGTCGCGGGCGTTAACGCCGGCTTCGCCGCCTGGTGCGGTGGTGGAGAGATAGGCGCGCCAATTGGTCTTGGTGGCGCCGGCTGCCTTCGCAAGCGCCGCACAGTGAGCATCGGCGCCGTCGAGACCGCCGAGGTTGGCGCCGTCACCCTTGCCGGCGCTGGTGACGAAGAATGTCATGGCCGCCTGTTGGGCGTGGACGCTGGCGGTCCACCCAAGTGCCAGCATCGTAGCCCCCACCCACAACCGCAAACAAATCTTGTTCGACATGGATACCTCCCATCATTGAGTTGATTGGCTGTTGCCAAGCCCTATCTCAGGGCGGAAATCATTGCCTGAAGGTTTCGATTCTGCGCGTGCTGGAGCGGCGTCACGCCATTGCGATCACCGATCGACTTCTTCGCACCCGCAACGACCAGCGCTCGTGCCGTCGCGACATGCCGCTCTCCACCGTCACCGAGGATTACTGCTTCGATTAAGGCAGTCCAACCGAGATTGTTCACGTGATCGAGGGGTGCGCCAGCCTCGATGAGGGCCTTCACAACTGTCTCGTGCCCAAGGTGCGCCGCAGCAATCAGTGCTGTTCCGTCGTAGCGGCTGGTGATCGCACCGGGGTTGCCGCCAAGCTCGATGGCAAGTTTCACCATGCGCACGTCGTCCTTGACGGCAGCGATGGTAATCACGTCATAGCGGTCGCTCTCCAGCGCGTTGATGTCGCCTCCTCCCGCAACAAGGGTGCGAACGGCATCGTAGTGAGAGCCGAAGGCGGCGACATGAAGCGGTGAGCGGCCAGCCTTGTCGCGCTGCTTCGGGTCGGCTCCGCCAGCGAGCAAAGCGCGTATCTCAGCGACATTGCCCTGCGCGGAAGCCTTGTGAAGTCCCTCATAAGCCGCAACTTGCGCGGGACTCGGGGGCGTTTGCGCTATTGCCGCAACTGGTACCGCGACGGCAAGCACCAGTCCCGCCATCAGCGATGCAACCTGGTATGACATTGTCGACCTCACACGCTTCCATTTCCGCGACACGCTTGCGGAGCCAAGAATAGCCAAGGGTCGCGAGGTGCGGTATTTGCATGGATGCAAACAGGCGTTGCAGTGATGCGAAACCGATGAAAGCGCTGAGATCCTTCGACAACCTTGCTGCGGTGCTCGCGACCCAGCGTTTGGCCAGCCCATCAAAGGCGGCTCGTGCGCTTGGCCGCGCACCATCGAGCGTGTATCGGGCCATCGAGCGCCTCGAGGCCGAGGCTGGCGCGCCCTTGTTCTTGCGGTCGGCCTCGGGCTGGAAGCCGACAGCGGAGGGGCTCCGGGTTATCCAAGTCGGGGAGCGCATCGAGGCCGAGATCGCAGATGCCGAATTGGCACTTCTTCGCGGCAATCGGCGCTTTCCAGCGCCGGTGCGCGTTTCGGCTTCCGATAGTTTCGCGACCTATCTGGCACCCGTGCTCGTCGCATTCGCCGAACGCGAGCCTGACGCCGTTATCGAGCTCATTGCGGATAACAATTTTGTTGATCTCGTGCGGCGTCAGGCCGACATCGCCGTTCGGCCGGACATGCGGCCGGGCGACGGGCTGGTTGGGCAACGTGCCGGCAAACTTGCGCACGCGCTCTACGGCGCTACGGCCCTGCTTGAACGCCATGGCATGCCACAAACGATTGCGGACTTACACCACTATGCGATATGCACTTTGACGCCAACGTTGCCGCACTTCACCGCATCGAACTGGTGGAAGGGGCTCGTTGGCTCGCACGGCATGCGCGTCACTTTCGTTGCCAACACTGAAACAGCACTCGCCGCCGCAATCGCCGCCGGTGTGGGGATTGGTGTCCTTCCGCGCTTCATTGGCGATCGGCTCGACGGCGTCCTGCGGCTACCGAGCATTCAAATCGGTGAACCCGTCGACATTTGGCTGATAACGCATCCCAAGCTGCGCGAAAACGCGATGGTGCGATCGTTGATACGCGCCCTGGCGGCGGCAATTAGAAAAGATTCGCGATTGGCTGCGGGATTGAAAAAGCGACCCGGCCAGATGCTTCCATAACGCCCTGGCGGCGTGCCCACTCTCGGGCAATAGCGCGGCTGCTTTGCATCTTACCTATCGTGCTGCTGATACCAAAGGCGATCCTGATTCAGTCGGCCTCCGCTGACGATCGAGCCCGACCACCGATCAAATCAGCACGTCGGAGCATCATCGGGAGAGGTGACGATGCGGCGATAGAGGTGCCACGTCGTGTGTCCGAGAACCGGCAACGTCACCACCAGGCCCAAAAACATGGGCAACGCAGACAAGGTTAGCAGCACGACTATGAGTGCGGCCCAACCGATCATCGGAATCGGGCTCGCCGAGACAGCTCGCACCGACGTTATCATTGCGGTGACGAAGTCCACGTCGCGCTCCAGAAGCAGCGGAAATGAGACGACTGTCAGCGAAAAAAGGATTAGCGAAAGTGCAGCACCGATAACGTTTCCAACCACGAGAAAGAGCAGGCCCCCATTCGTTGTGAGGACGATCCTGAGGAATTCGCCAATGGAAGCAAAGGAGCCAGCATTGCCGAGAAACAGGGCAAGCAGCAGTCGCACCTGGTACATCCAAACGACGAGAACGAACACCGTAACGAAAGCCATCCAGGCAATCTCGCGCCGCGACCGAACGGTTTTCCAGATACTGGCAATTGAGATCGGTTCCGCTTTCTCCAGCCGTCGACTGACCTCATAGAGCCCCAACGCGACGAAGGGTCCGATTATCGCGAAGCCCGCGGCCAACGGGTAGGCCAGATAAGTCATGCGGAGTGCGCCGAGGCACACCAGGATCGCCGTCCCACCTATTGCGTAAAGCAGCCCGAAGAGTAGTCCGAACCGGGGTGCGGCCTGGAAGTCACGAAGTCCGCGGATCAACGCCTCGACTACATCCCGGGCTTCGATCGAACGGACGATTGGGTCTGAATTGTGTGAAGCGTCCACCATGCGTTTTCATTCGGCCCCACTGTTATTTCAGTTTGAGTGGGGTCGATCTTTGCATGCGCGCCTTGATTCAGATCAAGCTGCTTATGAGTGGCCTGTGCCCCGCAGTAGCACAACAAGAATGGTCTCACCTCCCGTCTCGCAGGCCCCGCGCATGGGCACCCTCTTTCCCATGCAGCCCGGCAACTCGCGCTGTTGCCGTCAGCCTCTATTCACGTGTGCATGCTGGTGTTAGATGGAGACAACTGCGAGAAATGCGAAGAAGAGGTAGGGTCCTATGCGGCTACTGTCATCAGCGCTCACAGTACTGGCGGTTCTCGGTATCGCTCTATTCGGTGGGCGCCTCTGGATCGCCCAAGACACGACGCGGTGCGCGCTGGTCCCGGACTATCTCCAGGCCGTGCTTTGCAGGCCCGATGTGATTGCATCGCTGGCCTTCAAGAAGGGGCAGTTTCTTGGTCCGCTCGATGTCCGCTTCATGAGTGTCGTATCGGGGGATGGCCACCCCATGGAGATGATTCAACTTCTCAGAGCGTTCTCCTATCGCGACAGCTCTGGCGTCACATGGGATGTACCCGAAGGCTTCCTATCCGATGGCGCGTCGATACCGGAACAACTCTGGATAGCAGTCGGCGGTCCGTACTCCGGCCCTTACCGCGATGCCGCCGTGATCCACGACTATTATTGCTACACGAAAGAGCGCAAATGGGAGGACGTCCACAACGTCTTTCTAGAGGCCTCCCTCAATCGCGGCACGCCCGAGTGGAAGGCCCAGTACATGTACGCCGGCATTCTCTTCAAAGGGCCACGGTGGCCGTCCCCCCGCTCGGGCATGCGTCGCGGCTTTGCCTATGCACAAGCGGTACCGGCACCAAAACAGGCTTCACCGCCACCCTCACCGCCATTATCGGTCGGGAAGAGCGATCAACAGATCTTCGAGGAGTTGCGCGTCTGGATCGAGAAAGAGAAACCCAGCCGAGATGACATCAGGAAGCGTGTCGAAGAACTCCGCAAGGAGCGAACGCCGAGATAGACGCCGACCTCATCTCAGATCCCATGCCCCAGTAGCTACCGATCCTTGCACGAGCCTGGAAAGCGGGGCCGCGGCTACGAGCCCGCAAGAATCATTCGAGCAGCGGCTGCGGCTCACGCACCTGACCTTGGCAGCCGCTCAGTCAAAACCTGAGTACTTGACGACGTTGGCGATGTCTTCCCGGTCACTGACCAGCGTGTTCTCGATCGCGTCGTGTTTCGGGTAACCGATGCTCATTCCGGTCACCAGGATTTGGTCGGCTGGAACATCGAGGTGGCGAAAGACCGTTTCCTGGAACGGAACCCAAGCGGCCTGCGGGCACGTCTCGAGGCCCAAGCCCCTCGCCGCAAGCATGATCGTCTGAATGTACATTCCAACGTCTGCCCAATTGCCCTGGCCGAGATAGGTATCGGTGGTCACAAACAAGCCGACCGGTGCGTCGAAGAACTTAAAGTTGCGCTGAGATTGGTTGGCGCTGGCCTCACGATCTCCCTTTTGTATTCCAAGCAGGCCAAACAACGCCCAACCGAGCGATCGCCGGCGGGAATTGTGGAGTTCGCTCCATTTGTCTGGGTAGTAGCCGTAGTCGGCGTAGGATTTTCCCTGCCCGCCACGAACCTGCTCGAGCACATCATCGGTGATCGCTTGCTTGACGGTACCTGCGCACACGTAGGTGTGCCAAGGCTGTGTGTTCGTCCCGCTCGGTGCGCGCTGCGCGATCTGCATGAGCCGGTCCATGGTCTCATGCGAAACCGGATCGGGCTTGAACGCCCGGATCGATTTGCGCGTCTGAATGGCGTCAAGAACATCCATTGCTACTGCCCCCTAAGTTTGCGTCCATTTTGCATCACGCTATTGCAGACCGCGGGTGCCGGCAACATCGCAAGGCATCGGCTCTCAAACCAAATTCTACCTCGACGCTTGACGCTCAGAGGATTGTGCCAGAGCTTGATGGGAGCGCGCGCGCCGCGCGGCGTCGACAAAGCTATTTCAGGGCCAACTCATGACCGTCCGCATTGGGGATCTTCTAGAAAAGACCGCCCGTGTCTACGGGGATAGCCCCGCGGTTACCTTTGAAGATCGGACAAAATCTTGGCGTGACGTCTACACACGATGCTGCAACCTCGCTGCAGGCCTCGAGCAGCTCGGACTGAAGCCAGGTGACCGGGTCGCGTATCTGGGATTCAATTCCGACGCGCTCTTCGAATGCTACTTTGCGCCATCGCTAGCGGGACTTGAGACCGTCGTTTTGAATTTTCGCTGGTCGGTTCCCGAGTGCGCCCACGCTCTTCGGGAGTGCGCGCCGAAGGCGTTGATTTTCGACGCTGCACACGCCGATGTGGCAGCACGGGCCGCGGCCGAAGCGGGTCAGTTGCCTCTCATGATCGAACTAGGAACCTCGGCTCGCCCGCCGACACTCGCCTACGAAGATCTTGCCTCCCGTACCGGGACACCCGCCGCGCAGCGATCATGCAACGACGACACCCTGATAATCTATTTCACAGGCGGAACGACGGGACGGTCGAAGGGTGTGATGTTGTCCCATTGGAATGTCTTCACCAACGCTATGGGCGCCCCAAACATCATGGGCAACGTACGCGACAGCGCGCAGCTTGTCGTCGGCCCTATGTTCCATCTCGCGCCCGGCTCGCGAATTTTTTCAGCCGTACTCCTCAATATACACTCGGTGATCATGCCGCGGTTCGACGTGGTCGAGATGATGACGCTCATCCAGCGCCACAGGGTTCATTCGCTGACACTCGTCCCGACGATGATGCACATGATCCTGAATCATCAGGACTTCGGCCAATACGACTTGTCATCGGTCGGGCAGATCACTCTCGGAGGCTCTCCGACGCCGCGCGACCTTCTGCAAAAGGTCATCGCCGTCTTCCCTTCCGCCAAGCTCAACAACGGCTACGGCATGACTGAGATGTCGCCGATGTTAGCGGCGCTGACGTCTGAGTACCACGTGCTCGATGGCCCAAATGCGGGCAAGCTCAATTCAGTGGGGCGCCCTGTGCCCTATCTCGACATCAAGATTTTCGACGAGGACGATCGTGAGTTGCTACAAGGCGAGATCGGAGAGATCGTTGCGCGCGGGCCGACGGTCATGAAGGGCTATCTGAACCGGCCCGACGAGAACGCGGCGGCGTTACGGGGCGGCTGGTTTCATACCGGCGACATGGGGTACTTCGACAAGGAGGGCTTGCTCTACATTTCCGGGCGCTCAAAGGACATGATTATCTCCGGCGGCGAGAACATTTATCCGACCGAGATCGAGGATGTGCTCTCGACCCATCCGGCTGTCTCGCAGGTGTCGGTCATCGGCTTGCCGTCGGAAAAGTGGGGCGAAGTGGTTCACGCCGTCGTCATCTTGGCCGAAGGCGCGAACACTGACGCAGATGAACTCATTGCACATTGCCGCAGGAACTTGGCCGGATACAAATGCCCACGCGGCATTACATTTCGAAAAGAGCCGATGCCGTTGTCCCCTGCCAATAAGATCCTGAAGAGCGAACTGCGAAAGCAGTTTCTGGAACAAACCCTGGCTGAATGAGCCGGTCAGCCCTTCTACGTTCCGCTGGTCGAATTGGAGGTGTTCTTCGAGGGAGTCGTAGAAGCAGGCGATGGATCGGGATAACCTCAACCAGAGAACGATCGCGGAAATTACGGGGGTGCGATGTAACCCATCAACAGCTCCCTTGAGAGTTTTGAGGCTTCATTCACGCGCGACGTGATGCACGCCGCAGCTTCCGTTAGGCGACTTTGCCCGGGCCGATCAGCTACGACTGAGCGCTTTCCACGGTCCGCTCAATCGTTTTGGCCAGCTCCGGCTCTAATCCAAGGCGTGCCGCCAGCAGGTCGAGATAGGCCCGTTCAGCCACTTGATCTGGCATTATGGCGAGCAAGGAGGCCGCATAGAGCTCCACTGCCTCCTCCTTGGTTCTGGCTGCCTTCACGATCCGCTCGATATTCAGCGGCGCGGCAAGTTCCTTTTCAATGAACGAAGTTGCTTCGCTTTCGAGGCCAGCTTCAGAGTAACGGCCGAGAATCTTGGCTCTCTCTTGATCATCAATGTGGCCATCAGCCTTCGACGCCGAGATCATCGCGCTGATCAACTCGAGGGCGAATACATTCTCGCCTTGAGGCGCATTGGCGATGGCGAAGGAAGAATCGGGCGGCGGCGGCAACAGAGGAACGGTTTCTCGACGGCCATCAGATCGCGCTATCGTCTCGACCTGACTTTGGCCCGCTTGATAGTCGCGATACGCCTTGTACGCGAGCGCACCGATTGCAGCTGCGCCACCATATGTGAGTGCTTGCGTCGCGAGCTTTCTTCCCCCTTTAGAACCAACAAGGATCGAGGCGAGACCACCGGCGAGGCCTCCGGCCAACAGAGGATTATCCCGCGCATAACCGTGTGCCGTGCCCAGCACGCGACCAAGGCCGCCAATGATCCCATCATTGGCTTCGTCTGCGCGCTCGCTTGCACCACCAGGCCGATCACCACCGCTTTGATGGCGGTTGTTTGGCTCTTCCTGCCCTGCGCCGAGAAACTGGTCGAGGAGGCGCTTGGCATCAATCATTAGAATCCTCCAATCTACCGCCTGTGAGGTAGGAATTGCCTCGACCGGCAGCAAGTCCGCCCGGCAAGCGCATCCTGCCGCAGCGCATTCTCAAGGTGTGGCCGCGGGCCAGCTCGCGACAATGTAAAGCGCGTAGCTGCCAAAGAGGACGGCACCCTCGGTTCGTCCGATGCGCATCCCCGATCTGGCAAAGAAGAGCAACGCAAGGCTCGCAGCCAGCATCACGAAGAGGTCGAAGCGCACGATTTCAGGCGGGATGACCGTCGGCGCAAGAAGTGCCGTGGCGCCTCCAATGCCCAGAATATTGTATATGTTGGAGCCGAGGATGTTGCCGATGGCGATTTCGCTCTGCTTGCGAAGTGCTGCAATCACACAAGTTGCTAGCTCCGGAAGCGAGGTGCCAACGGCAACAATGGTCAGTCCGATCAGCGTCTCCGATAGGCCCAAGTTGCGAGCCAGACCGATCGCACCTTCAACCATGAGCCTTCCACCTAGAATAACGATCGCAAGCCCGCAAAGCGCGATGGCAAGGGGAACGCCGACCGCCGTGATCGTCCTTCGTGCTGAAGGCACATCTGGGTCTCCTACTGCAGAATGAGTACGGACAACCAGCTCATGGGCCTCGCCTCTATCGAAGGCGGCCGTGTGTCCTTCATGAGCGGCGCTGCGCTCTTTGATGTAGGCATACCAGACGTAACAGATCAGGCACGCGACGAGCACAGCCCCGACCGCTCTATCGAGCTGTGCCATCATCAGCCCGAGCCCGACCAGGCCGAGCGCAGCAAGGAGCATGACCACGCCATCGCGCGCCAATGCGTGTCCACTCACGGACAGTGGCGAGATCAACGCCGCGATGCCGGCGATCAGAAGAATATTGGCAATATTGGAGCCAACGATGTTGCCGACTGCGATCCCCGGAGAACCGAGAAGAGAGGCTTCCACGCTGGTGACAAGCTCGGGTGTCGACGTGCCGAAGCCAATAACTGTCAGGCCAACCAGAAGCGGTGACATGCCCAGCCGCTCGGCCGACGTCGCGGCGCCGCGCACAAGCAGCTCACCGCCAGCGATGAGGAGGATGAGCCCCACCGTTAGGAGGAGATAGTCCATTTTTAGATACCGATGCCGATAGCCGCTATGCCCGCACAAGAAGGCGCAAGAATCCGGAGAGAGCCTTATGTCGTCACCGGATCGAACACACCCCGGTCCCGGTCAAGCCAGTGAAGCTGGCCGTCGGCGATTGAGAACCAAGCAATCTATTTCTCGCGCGACGAAGGGGAAGGTGGTGAGGTTATCGAGCGACTGCTGAACGCCCCTGTGCTCAAGCGCCCGCTGGCGTTCCGCGCTGCTCATGTTCGGTTCACGCGCGATCAGTTCGTCACGACAACCATCGAGCAAGCCGACCCAGGGTGCGATGAAGCGGCCGATGGGACGATCATCGGCAGCAGCCAGACAAGCTGCCACACCGCCGCACAAGCCATGGCCCATGACCAGGATCATATCCACATTCAGGCTGGTAACGGCGAATTCGACGGCCGCCGATGTACCATGGTAACGGCCGTCCTCCTCATAGGGTGGTACAATAGCAGCCACGTTCCGCACAACGAAGAGTTCGCCCGGACGAGCCGCAAAAATGGTCCCCGGATCGACACGACTGTCGGCGCACGCGACGACCATGACACGAGGCTGTTGGCCTCTCGCTAGCGCCTGATAACGTTGAGCTTCCTCGGCAAAGCGCCCCGACCGAAACCGGAGGTAGCCGTCGCGGAGAGTTTGCGCCGTGATCATTGTCAGTTGCCCCGCATGGTCTTCGTTCGGCGCACGTATCACTTTGTTTTTCGCGTCGATCTGCGACAGCCTGAACCCTGGAACGCTGCGTCCGACGCGAGCGTCTGGCCTTTATAAGCTAAGCACTAGTACCCCGAGGGCGCGTGCTCTTTGGGCGGGGTTCTGGCCGCGGATCAATCGTGACGTGAGCGACCGCATGTCCGTGACAAGACGCAGCGATTGGCACCACAGCACGCGATGAATTTACGCGAACGGTCTCGATCGTGTGCGTTCGCGGATCAATAAGGCTAGACATGGCTCTACGTGTCTCTCCTGGGCACGGCCGCTTATTCGGCCGTCGACCATAGGTAGTGACGAAAGCTTGCTCTTGCCAATCGGCGCAAGGCTTGGGACTAATCGGATTTTCCTATCACCAAACCGCCTTTATCCGGTGGAGTTCCGAATGCCGCTCTGCGCGGCTCGGATCACCTGAGATCTGCCGACCGATGCCGTGTCCATTTGTCAGGAACGTCCATGCCCAATCTGCGCCAGCTGGAGTATCTCGTTGCCATCGCTGACACGCGGAGCTTTCGCCGTGCAGCAGAGCGCTGCGCGACAAGTCAACCTACGCTCAGTGAGCAGCTGAAAGCCTTGGAAAGCAAGCTCGGCGCTTTGCTCGTCGAGCGAACGCGCACGCGCGTGGTTCCTACACCGCTCGGCTTGCAGATTGTAGAGATCGCCCGCCGCATGCTTGCCGATGCCCGAGAGGTCGAGAAGCTTGCATCGAGCGGCGGGACAGAGCTGTCTGGCGTCGTTCGCCTTGGTTTGCCGCCGACGATTGGACCGTATCTATTGCCGGCCGTCATACCGGAGATGCATCGTGTCTTTCCGACGCTTAAACTCTACGTCCGCGAAGAATTGCCGAGCGGGCTGCCGGCCGCATTGGCGGAAGGACGGCACGACCTCGTCCTGACGTTGCTACCAGTGAAGGAAATCGAGCTTGTCACGGTGCCGCTGTTTCGCGAGGCGCTGCATCTTGCAGTCGCTGCGGACCACCACCTGGCAAGTCGCAAGTCTGTCCGGCGCACTGATCTGGCCGGTCAAGACATTCTGACGCTGGGCAAGGGGCACCAGCTTCACGAGGCAGTCAACGCATTCTGCGATGGTCTCGGCGCGCGTCTACGGCTCGACTACGAGGGCACGAGCCTCGACACACTCCGTGAAATGGTGGCCATGGGGCTCGGCGTCACCTTCCTACCTGGCCTCTACGTCCAGGCCGTCGCCGAGCGAGACGCGAGTATACGGATTTTGCCACTCGCCGATCGTGCGCTCTACCGAAGAGCCGGCCTTGTCTGGCGCCGAACATCACCCTGGCAGGATCATTATCGCGTGCTGGCCGAACTTCTGCGGGACCAAGTCCGTCTGCATTTCCCGGACCTGTAGTCAGATCGTCTGAATGGGAGCCGGATACATAGCGCCACCAATGTTGGCTACCGTTCACATATGGCAGTTTATAGCGCCCTGCGAATCTCCGCTGTCCAACGCTTGACGACATTGCTCGCATATTCTGCAAGGGCAATTTGAAGGACGCGACTGCTGTCTGCAATTGGGATGGCGCTACTCTGTGCAGCGCATCATTCCAGTGGAAGCGTTAGGTCACTATTGGCCGTCTCGTCGGATCGAGGTCGGGCGGAGCGCGGCAGCTCTGCCCGGGTAGTTCAGACGTCGATTTTCTCCGCGATCTCAATGGCGTCATCTATCTCGACACCGAGATAGCGAACGGTGCTCTCGATCTTGGTGTGGCCGAGAAGTAGCTGAACGGCACGTAGATTGCCGGTCCGACGATAGATCAGTGTGGCTTTGGTCCGCCGTAGCGAGTGCGTACCGAACTTCAGCGGGTCGAGACCGATGCTCGCAACCCATTCACCGACGAGACGCGAATACTGCCTCGTCGTGAGCCCGCTGTCGGGTCCACGTCGGCCTGCGAACAGGCATTGACCACGCTGGCGCCCCGTTACCCGCAGGTAGTCATCAATCGCTTGGCGGGTTTGCTCCGTCATTTCGAACCGCACAGGTCGGCCAGTCTTCTTCTGTCGAACAGTTGCTCGGTCAGAGGTGTAGCCGCTGGGTGCCACGTCATCGACGCGGATCGCCACCACGTCGCAACCTCGGAGCTTGCTGTCGATGGCGAGATTGAACAGCGCAAGGTCTCGAATGCGCTTCTGTAGTTGGAGGCGAGTTCGGATGGACCAGACGTGTCCCTGACGGAGTGGAGGCTTCGGGCCAATGATCTTGCCCCTGTTCCAGGGAGGCCGGCGAGTTGAATTGCCGGTGATCGAGGCATCGTTGTCGTTCATAGCTTGTCTCCTTGTTTGAGAGACAAACCAGAATGAGCGCATTCATCTCAACTGCTTGATCGGGCGTCCGGTTTGAAGCAATTTCTTCCGTCCGATGGTTACCATCGCGACGCGGTTGACCCGCAACACAAGTCGCGAACCAGATGCAAATGCCACGCCAGTGCGTCCGCTCAATATCATCGCGTCAAAGATTCTGTTCAGGAAATCGGGCCGGATGCATCCGGCCGGGAAATCTGAGCGGCCAGCGTTGCCACCCGAAAAGCCGCCACCCGAAACGATGGCGCTACTCCTATCTGCGGAGCCCAAGCCTGATCTGCTTCTCGATCTCGATGAGTGCGAAGAACGCCGCTCCGACGGCGACAATCAAAACGCCGTCCGTTAGTGACACCGCTTGCGTCCCAAGCAAGGCCTGCAGCGGCGGCAGATAAGTGACTGCAAACTGCGCGGCGGTGATGATGATGACCACGGTCCAGACCACCTTCGTGCCGCGAACGGCATCCCACGTCAGCGAAGTGCCGTGAATGTTGCGGATGAAGAAGAGGTGGAAGATCTCCAGCACCACGACCATGTTCATTGCCATAGTCTGCGCCAGCGCCAGAGGATAGCCCTTATCGACGGCATAGTTGAAGACGGCGAAGACGGCCGCCAGGAACAGAAGCGCCACCAGCACGACGTGCCATACGAGCTCCCCTGATAGGATTGGTTCGCTTCGCCGGCGGGGCGGGCGAGCCATGGTACCTGACTCGGTCGGCTCGAAGGCGAGCGCGATGCCGAGCGTGACGCCGGTGATCAGATTGATCCAGAGGATCTGCACCGCGGTCAACGGCAGAGCCAGGCCCGCCAGCAGCGCCAGGACCACGACCATCGACTCGCCTGCGTTTGTCGGCAGCGTCCAGCTGATCACCTTCTTTAGATTGTCATAGACCGTCCGTCCCTCGCGAACGGCCGCCGCGATGGAGGCGAAGTTGTCGTCGGCGAGCACAAGATCGGCGGCCTCCTTGGCGGCCTCAGACCCTTTCAGCCCCATGGCGATACCGGCGTCCGCGCGTTTCAGCGCCGGAGCGTCGTTCACTCCATCGCCGGTCATCGCCACTGTCAGACCATTCGCCTGCAGTGCCGTCACGAGGCGCAGCTTATGTTCAGGGCTGGTGCGGGCGAAGATGTCGACCGAGGCGACCTCAAGCGCAAGCTGTGCATCGTCGAGCTTGTCGAGATCGGCACCAGTCAGGACGCGGTGCGGGTTCTCCAGCCCGATCTGTTCGGCGATGGCGGCCGCGGTGCCTGCATGATCGCCAGTGATCATTTTCACCCTGATACCCGCTGCGCGACATTCTGCGACGGCGGCTAAGGCCTCGGGCCTGGGCGGATCGATCAGGCCGACGAGGCCGAGGAATGTCAAAGTGCCTTCCAGCGTGTCTGCGTCGATCCGCGAGCCAGTCTCGGGACGCTCGGCCAGGGCCAGCACGCGCAGGCCCCGCCGCGCCAGCACCTCGGCCCGGTCGTGCCAGTAGTGCAGATCGACGCCGCCGCACATCCGCAGCACGCGCTCCGGCGCGCCCTTCACATAAATCAAGCGGCCCTTTAGCCCCTCGGTCAACACGGCCATGAAGCGGTGGCGGCTGTCGAAGGGAATGGCGTCAAGCCTCCGCGCCTGATGATCGACACCCACCTTGCCGGCAAAGGCTAGAAGCGCCCCTTCCATCGGGTCGCCTTCGACCGCCCAGTTCCCGTCGAGGAAATGAAGAGCCGCGTCGTTGCACAGAGCCGCCGCACAAGCGAGCCGGGAAAGGTCCCCCGCAGGGGAGATGGCGCCTTGGGGCGCATAGCTATCGCCCGCGATGGTAAAGCCTCCTTCGCCTGTCTCGGCGACAGCGATCATCATCTCGTTGCGGGTCAGGGTGCCCGTCTTGTCGGTGCAGATGACCGACACCGACCCAATTGCTTCGATCGCGGGCAGGCGGCGGACGATGGCGTTGCGCTTCGCCATCGCCTGGACACCGATGGCGAGCGTGATCGTCATCACCGCAGGCAGTCCTTCGGGAATCGCCGCTACGGCGACTCCGACGACGACCATGAATAGGACGGAAAAATCGTGATGCCCGACGAAGTAGCCGTAAACAAGCAGCAGGGCCGCAACCAGAAGGATCAGGAACGAAATCCAGCGCGCGAAATGATCAATTTGCGCCACTAGTGGCGTGGTCAGTTGCTCGACCCCAGCCAGAAGCCCTCCAATGCGACCGATCTCGGTGCGCGCCCCGGTCGCCACCACCAGTCCGCTTGCAGTGCCTTGGGTGACAAGCGTGCCCGACCACAACATCGACCGCCGATCACCAAGGGGCGCATCAGCTGCGACCGTATCCACGGCTTTTTCCACTGGGACGGACTCGCCAGTCAGGATCGCTTCCTGCGCAGCCAGCGCCCGCGTCTCGAGCACCCGCAGGTCCGCAGGCACCTTGTCACCCGCCTCCAGCAGTACAATGTCGCCAGGCACTAGGTCGGCCCCGTCCACCGTCACGCGATGACCATCACGCAGCACGGCGGCGCGCGGGGCGAGCATCCGGCGGATAGCGGCCATCGCGGATTCGGCCTTGCCCTCTTGCAGGTACCCGATCAGGGCGTTAGCCAGCACCACCGCCAGAATTACGCCGGTATCGACCCAGTGATGGAGGGCCCCCGTTACCACGGCTGCACCCAGCAGGACGTAGATCAGCACATTGTGGAACTGAGCCAGAAACCGCATCAACGGCCCGCGCGACCGCGCCTCGGGCAGCCTGTTCGGCCCGTGTGCGACGAGCCGCAGCGCAGCCTCTTCGGAAGTCAGGCCTTCGGATTGGGCGTCAAGTGCCACAAGGCAAGCGACAGTGGGACGGGAGTGGGGGTTGGTCAAAGGTACGAGCAAGGGTATCTGTCCTGTCGCTGTTGCAGACGTGGTCCATGGTTAGGGTTGGAGCATTACCCGACGAAGTATCACGCACGCCCGTACTCGGCTGCGACGTTCGGAGCGCCATGGACTCAGCCGGGCAGTGCGAAGACCTTGGCCCCGCTGTCACTGATTGTCAGCTTTCCTACCTAACAACAGCCGAAGTGCAAACTCTGGTCGGCTTGAGCGCCAATTGACGCAAGTGGCCCGACGCGGACCTTCGGCGAAGCCCAGTCCGCTTCCGGTCATCGAGGATGAGCGGACCATTCCGACCAAGCTGGCGGCTTTTGAGGGCGTAGCGGACCTCGTTGTGGCGAGGCTCGAGGCGTGCTTCTGACCCGAAGCAGTCCTCAGCCGGAATTGCGAAGCGGACCCTACGTTTTCTGCTTTCTGGTATTTGCACGGAAGTCGCGCGCGGAGGCATTGTGGGCGGCGGCTAAACGACGGCGCCAAACAGCTTGCCGATACCGGCAGTAGCGATCATTGCTAGCGCACCCCAGAAGGTGACTCGTGCCGTGGCCCTGATGATGTCGGCACCACCGGCTTTCGCGCCGACCGCGCCCAACAACGCCAAGAAGCCCAACGAGGCGACGGAAACGATCGGAATGAGCATGCCCGCAGTTGAAACCAGCACCATCGCAAGGGGCATCGCAGCACCGATCGCGAACGTGGCCGCCGACGTGAGCGCCGCCTGCACCGGGCGAGCCGTGGTGATCTCGGATATTCCGAGCTCGTCGCGCGCATGCGCGCCCAAGGCGTCCTTGGTCATAAGCTGATCGGCAACCATGACGGCAAGCTCGTGATCGACGCCGCGCTTGATATAAATCTGGGCCAGCTCCTCGCGCTCGAGCTCCGGCGTATCAGCGAGCTCCCTGGTCTCGCGCGCGAGATCGGCATTCTCGGTGTCGGACTGCGAGCTGACTGAGACGTATTCACCTGCCGCCATCGACATCGCTCCGGCAACAAGACCGGCGACACCAGTCAACAGGATGTCGCTCGGTTTGGCGGCAGCGGCAGCGACGCCGACAATAAGACTTGCTGTCGAGACGATCCCGTCATTGGCACCGAGAACGGCCGCCCGGAGCCAGCCGATGCGATCGACATTGTGGTTCTCGGCGTGGATGCGCAGTCTGGTCATGAAGGTCTCTCGTCTGGTTGGGCCGGCAGTATGACGACCGACGTCAGTCTCGTCCGCGGCCGCGCTCGCGACCCTCGCGGGGCTTGTCGTGGGCACTGCGATGGCACTGTACGCAGTTCTCGAAATTCTGGATGCGTTCCGTGACGTGCTTGCGGGTCACATTCGCCAGCGTGTGCTCGTGACAACCGTAACTGGCCCGCCTTGAATGGCAGCACCGGAAGTCCGTCGACTGGCTCGAGATAGAACGACCACTGCGCCTGACCGCTGTCCTCGAATTCGCGCCGTACGACGCGGAACTCGCGCCAGCCTTGCCATGCGCCAGGTGCGTCTAGGGGGCCCACTTCTGTCGCGCCGCTCTCAGCCGCCACGCCGCGCCGCAAACGCCAGTTCGCAATGCCCACTCCGCCGGCAACCTGAAGTAGGATCGCCGCGCGGATATAGACGAGCAGCAGAGGAGCAGTCACGAGATCTGCCCCTCTCTTGATCGCACCGCACTCATCTGGTTGCAGTGCTGTGAGGCCAAATGCATAGGCCCACGCCGCTGGCGCTGCCGAGAGCATCCAACGGCGCAGGCAAGTCCCGTTCTCCGAAAGAGCGTAGCAGCGTCGCGGAGCCTCCTCGCTGATCTGGATCAAGAACGGCTGGAGCGTCAGCGCTCGTCATGCTTCATAAATCTCGCGCTCTGCAGACTCGGAAAATACTCAGTCTGTTAAATGAAGCGATCCTCACCAAAGCGCTCGCGCAATCTCCATAGAGATCCGCATCGGTTGTTATCGATCGTCGTGGCTCAAGTCACTCGAGAGTTGGAGCCTCCGACAAACCCGGGGGCGGCTCAGTTTGTTCCGATCAAGCCTGATACAGTCACCATTTTCTTGCCAATCAGAAGCGTACCAGCAGGCGGATGGGTTTCATCAGCGCGTCGAGACACGCCCTTGTCCCCGTGCCGCACTCTCGAACCAGCCAAACCGCGAAAAGGTGGAATTCAGTGCTGAGCCTTGATCATCCATACGCCTCCTGGGCAGTCGCGCTCGGGATCGGACTTCTCATCGGTGTCGACCGCGAGCGTCGCAAGGGTGAGGGTGCCGGGCGTGCCGCTGCGGGCTTGCGAACATTCGCCATTACTGCCTTGCTTGGCGCGGCTTCGATGGAGATCGGGGGCCCGGTGCTGCTCAGCGTGACCACGGCCGGAGTGCTTGCGCTTACAGCGCTCGCCTACTTTCGAACCCACAGCGAAGATCCGGGCCTTACGACTGAGATCGCTCTCGCTCTGACACTGATCCTCGGTGGGCTTGCCATGCGCGAGCCGCTCGAAGCAGCAGCTCTTTCGGTCGTCGTTGCCATTCTGCTGGCTGCACGTCAGCCGATGCACCGCTTCGTTCGCGACGTGCTGACGCAATCCGAACTGAGGTCAGGGTTGATCTTTGCGGCCACCACCCTCGTGGTGTGGCCGGTCATGCCGGATGGCTATTTCGGTCCGTTCGCTGCAGTCAATCCGCGTTCGATCTGGACCGTCGTGATCCTCATCATGGCGATCAGTGCTTGCGGCTATGTGGCCGTCCGCGCACTGGGGTCGCGATACGGGCTGCCGATGTCGGGTTTCGCATCCGGTTTCGTATCGAGCACTGCAACGATCGCTGCAATGGCTGCGAGAGCTGTCGCGGAGCCTGCGTTGCTCGGACCAGCCGTCGCGGGCGCGGTGTTGTCGACCGTGGCAACCGTAGCTCAGATCGCTCTCGTGGTTGCGGCAACGAGCCCCGAAACCGCTGTGGCACTTGCTGCACCCCTGACGTTTGCAGGAGTGGCAGCCGTCCTTTATGGGCTCTTGTTTGCGTTCAGGCTCACAGCTCCAGAAACCGAAGTCCCGCTGGCAGCCGGCGAGGCTTTCAGCTTCAGGTCGGCGTTGCTGCTGGCCGCGGTCTTGGTGCTCGTGCTCATCGCATCCTCCGCGCTTCGAACCTGGTTCGGCGATCGAGGATTGGTCGCGGCGGCCGCCATGGCGGGATTCGCCGACGCCCACGCAACGGCTGTTTCGATGGCCACTCAGGTCGCGGCCGGGAAGATGGCTGCCCGGGACGCCTGCCTGCCGATACTCGTCGGTTTCACGACCAATTCCGTCACGAAGATTGTCCTTGCAATTGCCGGCGGCAGCAACGCTTTTGCGCTGCGCGTGGTGCCCGGGCTTGTCTTTGTCTTGGCCGCAGCATGGGTGGGATTCATGATCGCGTTGCGGTAAGCCGCCAATCGTTCTTTTGGATCGCTAAACGGTTTCAAGCGAAAGGCCACGAACGGACGGCTCCGTCGTCGGGGCCACATGTCCATGTGATACATGCGTCACAGGTTTGCTCGGAACGAGCGCTCGGTTTTCACTTATGCTTGTTTTCTGCGACGGACGCGCACGAATGCTGACGCGCCTTCACTCACCTATCCACCGCAATGCACGTTGGCGTTGGCGCGGACAAAGGGGATGGTTGTGTCGTCAATACTGCCAGTGTCTCAAAATGCGCGCATTCAGCTCCGGTTCCGCCAAGGCTCTCGGCTCGTACCGATCGTGCTGTTGGCCTTGAGCATAGCGCTTTTCGTAACCTACGGTCTGCCGTCCGGCTTTCAGCAGCTGGCGCTCGCACTGGGTATCATCAAGGATATCAACGAGCCCGTGGCACTGGAGGCGCTCCAAAAACAGTTAAGCGAAAGCGATGCGCTGGCAAAGCTTTGGAAGGAAATCCAAGACAGGAACTGGGGCGTCTGGCAATACGTCGAGAACATCTTCCGCCCGCTGCTCAAAATCTTCCTGGATCAGTTGGGTGCCGACCTCATTGCGATCGCGAAGAGCGGCCTCGCGACAATCTGGCAACTCAGCCTATTCTCACTTCTTCCGGGTCTGGCCGGGCTGATCTATCGGCGCAGCTTCGGGATCTGGTTCTTCGCGTCGCTTTTCATTCTGCTTGGCATTAATGCGACCGGCATCTTCGGAAAGCTGACAACTGCGGAAGTGATGCCGTGGTCCGGCGCAATCTTCTTCTTCCTGACGTTCCAGCTTGGACTTTTGCTCCTCGCGTACAGGTTCAGACGCCATGTCCAAAGCGCATCATTCTGGCTCTCCCCTAGAATCCACAACTGGTGCCTTACTGCGCTGCTGGTCGTCGTCGGTATCGCCTGTTGGCAAGGTTGGGGGCCCGGCTACACCAGAGTCGGCAACGACCCCGTCGCTGCTCTTGTCAGCAAAGACAAAGCACGCACCACGGTCAGCCCGTCCAGTTCCCCGAGCACTGGTGAGCCTGTCCCAGGTGCCGCGGCCACCCCTGCTTCGGGACCTGTGAGCACGGCCCCGATACCGGTGGATGCACCGGCGGCTTCTCATTCGAGCGCCCCCTCCGGCAGCTCGGTGCGCAAGTCCACCGGCAATGGCACTACGCGGAGCTGGATTTGGGCCTTCCTTGGCTCGGGCTTCATCGGCTGGTTTTACAAATGGGAATTCATCCTCATCGGGCTGCCGCTCGTCTATACGTTGCTGCGCAACTCCGCCAATTGGACGACGCGCACGAACAAGAACATCATCATCTGCCTCGACGGCACGAGCAATACGCCCGATCAGCTGGAGATGGGTTTCGCAGCCCAGACCAACGTCTTCAGACTGTTCAACATGCTCAAGGCCGACCAGAACAGTGGCTTTGCGCCGGGCAGCAACTTCGACGCCTCATTCTGCAAAAGGTACACGGACAAGCAGATCGCCTTTTATTATGCAGGCGTCGGCAACAAGTACGACAGCGATCCGCTACTTCAGGCGTTTGGCATGGCGACCGGCATGGGAGCCGGAGAGATCCTCGAGCGAGCCTACCTCGACCTCGTTCGCGTCTATCAACCTGGTGACCGCGTGTTCATTGTCGGCTTCAGCCGTGGTGCCGCCATTTCCCGGCTGCTCGCACGGAGCATCGATGCGCGCGGCGCCCCTCGAACGCTTTGGACCCTGAAGCTCTTTGGAAAGCACAGGGTGGTCTGGAGTTCGTCGCGAAAGGTGCCGGTGCGGATTGACGTGCTCGGCTGCTGGGACACGGTCGGCTCGTTCGGCGTGGCAAAGACCATTGGCGGCATCAATTTCCAGCAGCTCAATATGTTCAAGGATCTGACCATCCCCGACAACGTTGCGCAGGCGTACCACATGGTTGCGCTCGACGAGCAACGCGACAGCTTCGAGCCGACGCTGATGGACCCTGATCCAATCCGCCCCGAGCGCATCATCGAGGTGTGGTTCGCCGGCGACCATGCCAACATCGGCGGGGGCTGGGCGACGGACAGCTTGTCGGACGTTACCTTGGACTTCCTTCTCCGCCGAATCTCCAGTGGATACGCGACCGACGATGATCCGGACGTGAGGAGCAAGAAGGCTGGAGACGAAACCTGGGGCGTCTATCTCATCGCTGAAAAGAAAGATAAGGTAGATCTCACAGAGCGCCAGGACGATGATGCAAGTTGGGTCGACCCCGATCCGCTCGGCCAGGTGCGACAGTGGTTCAGCAACCTCTACACGTACCGCCCGCGCAAACTGCCTCTTCACGCGGTGATTTCTGAGTCGGTGTTCGATCGCATGACGCAGTCGATGCCTGTCTATGCCCCGCAGGCACTCTTCGACCTCAACGACGATCTCGACGCGAAACGCGACTTGATCGACGAGAAAGTTGCCAAGTTGGTCAAGACTGAATCACTCATCGAGGCAGAGCGCGAGAAGATCATCGGCTACAAGAACAAGCTGCGTCTCAGGCGCTGGCCCGAGTATTGGGCAGAGCTCATCGACAGCCGCAAGGGAAAGGCCCGGTCACCGAAGGTTGTGCTGGACAACGAGGCCCTCGAGCCGACGAGGAAAGATAGGTGCGGACAGAAGACGGGGACCGCCGATGCCTGAGCAAATTCATATTGCGCTTTGACCATTCTGACTTGCGCCGGCTTGGTCGCAAGGTCTGTGCACTTCGGTGACGACCGCATCGGGTCAGGACCAAGTCAGCATCGCCGTCCACGCCGCTTACACGCCGGATCGCATCGTCTCCGTGTATCCGCCGGATCTCACGAACGAGGAGCAGAGATAGAATCCAAGAATCGGCGTTGTCGGCGACGCGGGATGCCCGCCCAAATGCCACGGGTTGGCGGCAGGGGCGCGAAGCCATAGACGGCGCCGTCCGGCGGGTCGAGGAAGTTGTGCATGAATCGGCCGGTGAGGTGCATCCGCTCGGTGATCGCGTTGCCAATGCCGGGAAAGTCTCGGTCGAGCGCGACTTGGAACGCATTTGAACATCGAGTGCGACGATCATCTTCGTCCGCTGGCGTGGCAATCGCTGTTGAAGATTTGTGCGGGACGTCCAATGTTGGGATCGAGCGACTCTTTCGACCCGCCGGGTTCGGTTAGTGCCTACGGCTGCTTTTGGCCCTTCGCGTCGGTTGGGCGACTTAGTCGATTTCGTCCGCACCTCAAAGCAAAGCAGTCGCCGATGCGGAATTCGGCAATGTACACCGCCCGCCTTTGTCTGCCGCTGCCAGTCTGGCGACCGTAGAGCTCGGTCATTTTGCGATTGAAGTCGGCGTCATTCGTGATCCGCGTCACGCGATTTTGGCGAAATCTGCATCGACCTAAGCGCTTGCCGCCACGATAACGGTGAACGCCGGCCGGCGTTTAGGGCTCGTGCGTGCGGGGTGGCAAGGGCAGAACGTCGGCTCCAGGCTCGTAGTTGAACTGCTTCACGACAACGGTCACCTGCCCATCGTGAGCATCGGCGTCCATCGCCGGCGAAGGCTTGCCATACGCGCGATCCAAGACCTCCCTCGAGGCCATGAACGCAACACGAGGATCTGGATCGTCCATCAATTCTACTAGACGTTCCAACGCACGCTTGCCGTGTACACGTGCGAGGGTGCGCACTTCCTCGGCAACCTTGGGGCGGCCGCGCGGATTGCCGCTCACGCCCGGCTTCCAGGGGCGCAAACCCGCTGGTCGCTCCACTGATCCGCCGCTGTTAGCAGTGACCAAATCGGTCGGGTTATCGGACACGTTGCGACCCCCATTGTGGCCTTGGACAGCTTGAGGGAATGAGCCAATATCTTCCCCTCCACCGCGCGGATTCTAAGCTGATTTGCGCGGCGGCACGTGACGCAACCGCCACACACTTCTTTTTGCGCGGTTATCCCAGGGTTTCTCCGTCCTCACGCGCGCTGCGCCCGCTCGCCCGCGCGAATGCTGTCGAGCGGTGGAGGGCCCGTTAGCATCGAAGCCCCGGGCGGCTGCTGTTCAAGCCCTGCTCTAGGCGTTCTCGACATGCTCCCTTCGCTCGAGAGGCGTACTGGCTAATGTCAGTTAGATCGTGGGAATGCGATAATCCGACTGAGGAGCGGTCGCCATTCAGCTGATCCGGGCCGGCTTCTTCAGATCAAATTCCGTGTCATCGCCGCTGGGCCGCCGACGACGGGCGCGCGCGATTGCCGGCGTTTGAAGACGGTCGGGTTTGGATGGGTACCGCCGCCACCACGTTCAATTCTTCCCGCGTCTATTCTGTCGGTAGGCCCTTATCGGTGTCGTCCTTATCGAAGCGGTCGTCGGCGTTGGCTGACGCTAGAGCATTTTGATTTGAGGCATTTTGTCCGTCTCCCGGTCGCGGAGCGCGCGTTCCAGGGCGCGGGGGTGGACGTAGATGCCGCGACGCTTCACGAACGACAAAAACATCTTGTCTGGATCGTCGGCTGTTCGGGAGGGTGGCCAGCGTGCAAATTCGTTGCGCAAGCGCACTGCCTCATCAGCGCCGACGTGCTCGGCAACTAGAACTACGGCTACGTCACTTACCTCCTTTTTCTGGAAGCCGACGGCGGAGCCGTCCTCTCGCGCGGGCACGCGCTGAGGTTCTCCCTTATATGTTCTCTGGGTTAAAGGGTTAGTGCGCACGTGGTGCGGATGGCTGATTGCACCAGATGCGTCCGGAGAAGGAACCATGTGCGCAGGGTGGTCCGGATCTGCTTTTGAGGACTCCTCGATCGTTTCGGGTGTCGCGAGTACGATGCCGGGCATTTCGAGGGCTGCGTGCGGCGTGTACTCGCTGCCTGGCGTACTCAGCACGTACGTGTTGGATACGTGGCGACCTCTCGATCGCGGGCGTTTGGTGACGATAAGCCAACCACAAAGCTTGGCGCGCTCGACGTGGTTGTCGACCGCGCGCAAGCCAATGCCAGCCATCTTCGCGATGCGCTTCTTGCTCGGGTAACACCCTTCGGCCAGGTCGCGCACGTGCTCGAGCAGCACGATCAGCACCAGCCGCGTCAACGCCGGCAGATTGGATGAGAAAATTGCGAGGCGAAGCGAGTGCTTCTCTTGGGCGTTCTTGGCCGCTTGTGGTTTCTGTGAATTGCCCATACTTCACCCGACGCGTTTAGAGCGAACTAATTGGCTTACTGTGCGTGAGCCACGACCGCTAACTATGACGTGCACTGAGGTGCGCTACGTCCTGAGCGGAATAACCCGTCGGACCCGCTGGCAATGACTTGCCCCCAGGATGTGACCGTCGGCCACCGTTTGGGCATCACGCGGCCTTCGTGGAGCCGCCCACCAAACGCCGGCCTTTCAAAGGATGGGTTTTCGGCTGCAGCTCAATCCACGCGAGCACCCGGCGCCGCCAGGTGTATTCCCGCAGCCCGATCGTGAAATCCGACCCGGGGAATCCGCGCTCCTCGCGCCACCGTTTCAGTGAGGTTTTGCTGATGCCAAACATGGCGCAGATCGAGAGGTTGTCATCGGCTGGTTCCGCGCTCCCGCCAACCGCGACCCCGCGCCGTTCGAATTCTGCGGCGGTCCCAGCGCTAGGACGGAAGGGTTTCCGACGTGCCATTGTGTTCGCTCCATCGTGGCAAGTTGCACTATGGGCGGACATTGTCCGGAATTCGATCGGTTGGCATGTCAACTAATGCCCCGCATTCTTCTCGATGCTGTCCAAGTAAAGCCGCCAGGCCCGCTCGATTTTTTGCTCACTATCGTCAGGACAGCCCATTTCAGCCAACACCTCAGCAACTATCGAGCACGCGGACAAGCCGCGCTCGAGGTCGCGGGTAGCCTCATTTCGAGTTGGGTAGACGCCGAATTGGCTGACTACCATACCTACAGCAGAGCCTATTGCGTGGTTACGGTCCTCCGCCGACGGTCGGCCACTTCTGAGTTTGGGTAGCCGGCCGTCGAAATGATCAGCTACATAAGCAGCGAGGTCTTGCGGTAACTTTTTCTTGGCGCGCAGCAGCCTGACGATCATTATGGCTACCACGGCGGCAGCCTCAGTATCGCCAGCTCGGGCAGCCGCTAACACTTCCGCTCCGAGTCGCCTGAGATACCCTGGTCCAGACATGACGTGATTGCCCACTCTATGCTGATCGCCAAGCACGTCATCCGCAAGATTTTCGCGCCGGAGTTGAACCGCTTCAGCATCACTCTTGCCGTGGTTTTTGATCACACAGGCCTGCAACAACGCACGAATGAAATGCTTCGCCTGCTGCACGGGGTCCATTACCCTACCCTGTTTGCTGATTCAGCATCGGGGCCGAGAATATGGGTGAGGTGTTTCGCCCATCGATCGAGCGCTTCCCGCTTCTCGGCCTCGTAGGTGTAGAGGTTGTAAATCCCCGCGACCCCTGCCTTGGTGCCCGAGACGTGATTGAGCACGGCCTCGACTACGTGAGGTAGCACACCGATCCGCGCCATGCCCGTTGCACATGTGCGCCGCAGGTCGTGCAAGGTCCAGTTGGGAACAGCAGCGCCGGCGAGCTCATGCACGCGGCGGTCAAGGCGGGCTTTGGTTTTCGAATAGCCGGTGAACCCGGTCCGGCCACAGAGACCGAAAAGGAAGTCACCGCCATTAAACCGCGGTAAGCTATTGAGAATAGCGAAGGCGGTATCCGCGACAGGCACCAGATGCGCACGTTGGGTTTTGGTGCGCGCGGCCGGGATGAGCCACGCGCGGCGATCAAGATCGAATTCCGCCCACGTTGCGCCGGCGACTTCGCCGCGACGTTGCCCCGTCAACGCGAGTAATTGGACGATCGAGCCGAACGGAGAGTTTTCGAGTTTGGCCGCTCGTAAGATCAAGCGGAGTTCGTCGTCGCTGAGAAGACGATTGCGTTTGCGGTCTTGCACTGGTTTTCGCATGCCGACAGTCGGCGACACGTCGAGGATTTCGCGACCGACGCACCACGCGAAGAACGTTCCCAGCGCGCTCAGCGTCCTGTTGACCACGCGTGTCACACCGGCGGCTTTGCGTTCGTCCGACCACTCGATCAAGTCACGGCGTCGAATGCTGGCAATAGGTCTTTCGGCCCAGCGCGCGGCCAGGCGGCCCGGAATTTCCTCGAATGCCGGCGGGTCACCCTCGATAACCTTCAACCCGAGAATGCCCGCCGTCTGCCGCCAGCTCCGCGTATGTGGAACCACATGGGCGAGGAAGTAGGCGCGGATCAACACGCCGAAGGTTTCAGGGTCCGCAGCGGGACGGTGTTGGCGCGCACGATCAGCGAGACGCTTGACGCCGGGGTCTTTCCCACGGTTCAGGGCCTCTAGGGCGGCTTGCGCGCGCTCCCTCGCCTTGACCACGCCAACCGAGGGGAATTGCCCGACCGTCAGCTTTCGAGTGCGCCCCCCGTACCGGTACCGAACTGCCCAGCTCTTCACGCCAGACGGTTGGGCAACGAGAAAGAGGCTCGGCATTCCCGCGTCAGGTATTTCCCGACGAGTCTTGGGCGCCTTCAGCCTCTCCACAGCCAGATCGGTGAATAACTTTCGCGCCATGCACGTGGTCCACCTAGGGTAACGTGGGGTAACAAATCTCTATGTTTTGCCAATCTGCACCAAACTGCACATGGACGCCAGAAAATCCTTAGAATGTTGAAAATATTGAGGGTTGAGTGCGAAAAATGGGTGGGTTTGTTGCAGTCAGATATAAGGGAGCACTTGCTTCGGGAGCAAGGGGTCGGGAGTTCGAATCTCCCCGCTCCGACCAATTTCCTCAATATCTTTCGGCAAGGTCCGGGGCCCCGGGAAATCTGGGCCAGACCGCGGGGATAACCATAAGTCACCGTTCCTCGTCGCTGCTCGATCCACGGTCGGATTCGGGCACGACCGGCTTATCACCGTTCAGCCCGACCTTGCGCTGGAGCGTGTAGAGCACGGTAAGGACGAGGACACTGAGGATCGTCCCGAACAGGGCGATCTTCCAATAGCCGAGGCCGCACGCGAGGCCGATTGCCCCGGCGAGCCACATGCCGGCACCGGTTGTCAGTCCATGCACTTCGCCGCGCGCGAGAATGATCGTGCCCGCGGCGAGGAACGCAACACCGGCGGTGACGGCTTCAATGACGCGGAGCGGATCGACCTTCACCTGATCGGCTACGGACGTGGCCTGGAAGACCGGCGCATAAACGATTTCAATCGTGAGAATGCCGAACGTCGCAGCGGCAATGCAAATGAGCGCGTGGGTACGCAGTCCGGCGGGACGATTGCGCCATTCGCGTTCGACGCCGATCGCCGCGCCAAATACTGCCGCGAGCAGCATTCGCGCTGCGATGACGGGAAAGGGCAGATGGCTCGCATTAGCGAACTCCGCGGCGAGCGCGTCCATGCATGGTCCTCGGATTCGAGTGGGAGACCCTGCAAACGTGCGCGCGGCGAAAGAGTTCCGCAGGTCGAGGCCCGATCGACGCGGCTAAGGCTGCGACCCTGCTTTTTCCGCTTTAGCCGCTCGATATTCGGCGACTTCTTTTTCCAGCCGCTCGATGTCCTTGAACAGACGGTGGCCAGCGAGCTGAAGGAGATAAAATCCGAATTTGGGACTTTGAAAATACAGCAATTTGACTTGTTCGTAGGTGATTTCGAGGACCTCGCCGGTCGACACGCAGACGATGGTTTGAGTGCGCATTTTGGTCGGTGCGACGAGACCAAGTTCCCCCGTAAGTTGGCCTTTGCCAATTTCGATTCCGAGATCGGCGAGTTGAAATTGCCCTGACACGATGAATGCCATGCGATCGGCGATGTCGCCTTTGCGGAACAGGTTGTCGCCGGCCTTGACGACGCGCGGGGTGGCGATCGATTTCAGCCAGTTGACGTCGAACCCATCCTTGCTTGCGGTCTCGACCTGACGCAGCAGCGCGAGGATCTGGTAGAGGCGGAGGCTGTTCAACGGCAGCAGGATGCAGTGCAAGACCATGATCGGATAGGCGCCGCTCATGTAGCCATAGGCGATAAAAAAGACGTTGCTCGCGATGCCGACGGCGCGGAGATGCACCATGGTGCGCATCGAGAATGTGAGCAGGACGAGAATTGCCGCGGCGTAGCCCAAGGCTTCGGTCAGTGTCACGCAGCTGTTCCCTCACGCTTGACGCCTATAGGCGGCGCGGCCAGCCACATCTTAACGCGGGCAGGAAAGCTTGCCGCTCATTTTCCGGCGCGACGTCCAGGCTGCTGGTGCGGTGCCTGCAGTGGATCTGGACCGAGGCGATCCGGAATTGAAGAAAATGGGCCGCGTACCGGAACGACGCGTTCGCCTATGGCTCATTAATCCTCTCATTCATCATAGTTTTTGCGGGAATGCCGCGAACTTCCGAAATTCAACTGTAATGCCGACGTGGGCATTGTCGCTCCTCGGCTAACCCTTACGGCTGGGCTGCCTACCGCACCGAGGAGTGATGGCCGTCAACAGCGCACAATTGAATCCGGCGGATATCAGGCCTCTCTCGCCTGGCACGTCGTGGCAATCGCCCATTTGGACGGTCGTTTTCGTTAGCGGTCTTATCCTTGCGGGATCCCTGTTCGGCCATGCCACGCGATCGGCCGGTCTACTGGCGGCAATCTGGCCAACGACCCCCATGCTGCTCGGTGCGATGGTACGGTGGCCTCATCTGGCGTCGCCCGTCGGATGGGCCACGATCGTTCTCGGCCTTCCGCTGGACAATATGATCCATGTCGCTCTTCCGGCCGACGCTCTGCTTCAGGCATTCGCAGACCTCGTAGGTATCATTACCGGCTATGTCATGTTCGGTCGCCTCGAACCGGTCGACCGATCCCTCCGCCATCCAATGTCCGTCCTTTATCTGGTGGCAATTGTCGTCACGGCATCGGCGACGGCGGGGCTTGTGGGCATCGTCGCCAGTCCGCTTTTCTTCGGCCGCATTCCCATCAGCAGCTGGAGCGTGTGGATGGCAACCGAACTCGTCAACTACATTGCCATCCTGCCGGTGGTGCTGACCATCCCGACGTTTTCGTGGCGTCGGCTGATCGATCGGCGACGCCGCGATCACAGGCTCTGGTTCGACCCGTCCGAGTTGACGCCGGCGTTGGTGTTTGTTGCGTCATGCATGGGCGGCCTGCTTGTCGGCGGACCGGGGGCTGTCGCATTCCCGGTGCCGGCGCTGCTGTGGTGCGCCGTGACCTACAGCCAGTTTACCGCGGCCCTGCTGACGCTCCTGTTCTGCGCCTGGACGCTTGCCGCGATATCGCTCAGCCACTTCCTGCTTCTGCTCGATAACGTCTCCCAGCACACGATGATGTCGATCCGTCTCGGGATTGCGCTCATCGCAATTGCGCCGATCACGGTCGCGAGCGCCATCTCGGCGCGCAACCAGTTGCTCGCTAGCCTCCGGCATATGGCGACGCACGACCCGCTGACGGATCTGCTGAACCGGCGGGCCTTTGGGGTTGCGGCGAGAAAGAGGATTTACGCTGCAACGCAATTCGATCAACCGATCGCATTTCTTATGCTCGATATCGATCACTTCAAATCGATCAACGATACGTACGGTCATGGTGCCGGCGACGAAGTGCTCTCACGGCTCGCGGCTTCGATGCGCAGCGGTCTCAGGGACGACGATGTCCTGGGCCGGCTCGGCGGCGAGGAGTTCGCGGTGTTCCTGTCCAATTGTACGCCGGAGAACGCGACCATCATTGCAGAACGGGTGCGCGCTGTTTTCGCAACCACGATCGTCGAGTTGACCGACGGTCGGCACGTCACCGCGACCGTCAGCATTGGGCTTGCTGTCGCGGAGGTCGCACCCGCTTCGGTTGAGCCGCTTATGCTTGCTGCCGACAAGGCGCTCTATGCTGCAAAATCGGCGGGACGCAATCGTGTCGTGAGAGCGGCGCCTGACCAGGCTTGTGGTTCCGCCGCTTCTCCGGCGCGCTGAGGCTTTCCACCAAGAGATCTCGACCCGGCGCGGGTGATCTGGCGTTTGGTGACCCTTGCCGCCCGGACATCGCCCTGCTTTAACCGTCGGCAACGGGCCGCGCGCCCTTGCTCTCGCATCGATGGAGAAAAGCCGTGGCCTCAACCCCAGCAACAATGACTGGCATCGCGCTCAACGGCAAAGGGGGCCCCGAGGTGCTGCAACCGCAGTCGATGACTGTGCCGACACCCGGTCCCGGGCAGATCCTGGTCAAGGTGGCGGCCGCCGGCGTGAACCGGCCCGACGTGCAGCAGCGCATGGGGGCCTATCCGCCACCGCCGGGACATTCGCCGCTGCCCGGACTCGAGATCGCGGGAGAGGTCGCAGCGGTCGGCCCGAACGTCGCGCGCTGGAAAGTCGGTGATCAGGTCTGCGCGCTCGTCAACGGCGGCGGCTATGCCGAGTATTGCATTGCCGAGGATGTGCAAGCCCTGCCGATCCCCAAGGGCATCGCCATGGCCGAAGCCGGCGGCATTCCGGAGACCGCCTTCACCGTTTGGAACAACGTCTTCGAACGTGGCGCGCTGGAAGCCGGCGACTGGTTTCTCGTGCACGGCGGCACCAGCGGTATCGGCACAACGGCGATACAACTTGCGAAAGCGTTCGGCGCCCGTGTTATTGCGACCGCCGGCAGCGCAGACAAATGCCAAGTGTGCCGCGACCTCGGCGCCGATCACGCTGTCAACTACAAGACTGATGACTTCGTCTCGGTGGTGAAGGATGTGACCGAGGGGCACGGCATCGACGTCACACTCGATATGGTGGGCGGCGACTACACCGAGCGCAACATCGCCGCTGCCGCGGAAGATGGCCGCATCGTCCAGATCGCGACACTCTCAGGACCAATGACGACGTTCACGCTGCCGCGTCTGATGATGAAGCGGTTGACGCTGACCGGCTCGACGCTCCGGCCGCGCACGCGTGATGTGAAGGCGCGGTTCGCGCGCGCGCTCGAAAAGAAGGTGTGGCCGCTGTATGCCTCGGGCCGCATCAAGGTGGTCATGGACTCAACCTTCCCGCTCGCTCAGGCAGCCGACGCGCACCGGCGTATGGAGACGAGCCAGCACGTCGGTAAGATCGTGTTGACGTTGTAGGGCGAGACTCTCCGGCAGGACATCCGTCAATGACGCAGGCGCGCTCGTTCGTCTATGTCGCGACGTTCTACGTCGTCACCGCGCTATTCGTCGTGCTCGGAAGCTGGTTGCTGTTCGGGCCACGTTCGTGGGCGATGAAGGGGCTCGAAATCCACGGTCGCACCTGCACGTGGCTGCTGCGCCTCATCTGTGGCACGCGCATGGAAGTCCGGGGTCGCGAAAAACTGCCGCCCGGCGCCTGTCTCATCGTCTCCAAGCATCAATCGGCGTGGGATACCTTCGCGCTCATCCCGCTCTTCCACGATCCCGCGATCGTGCTCAAGGAGGAGCTGAAATGGATTCCGTTCTACGGCTGGTTCTGCTTGAAATTCGAGCACATCCTGGTCAGCCGCGGACGTGCGAGCGCGGCGCTCAAGAAACTGGTCGCTGATGCGCAATCGCGCGCAGCCCAAGGGCGCGAGGTCTTCATCTTTCCCGAGGGAACGCGGCGACCGCCTGGCGCCGAACCCGACTACAAACCCGGATACGTCGCGCTGTACGAAGGCCTCGGCTTGCCGTGCTATCCGCTGGCCTTGAACTCGGGACTTTACTGGCCGCGCCGCAGCCTCGTCCGTTACCCCGGTACGATCATCGTCGAAATCCTCGATCCGATCCCGCCGGGCCTTAATCGCAAAGATTTCCGTCGCGAACTGGAAGCGCGCTTGGAGGCGGCGAGCGACCGGCTGCTGCAGGAGGCCGCCAGCGCGCCCGATGCGCCGCCGCTCCCGGAGACGGCTGTGAAACGCCTCGCGGAGCTGGCGCCTGGTTTCCGAGAACACAATAAGAACATTTCTTGACGGGATGGCCTCGCGGACCTATATTAGGATTCCCTGGACCGCTGGGAGCCAGCCGCGAGTATGGCCACAGAAGCTACCGAAATGACGCCGATTTCCCGCTTCGTGTGGGATGCGAAATATCGGCTCAAAGCGGCCGATGGGACGGCGCGCGAGACGGACATCGCCGCGACCTGGACGCGCCTTGCTGAGGCGGGTGCGAGCGTCGAGAAATCGCGGGTCCGCAAGGCATGGCAGAGGCGATTCCTCGACGCACTGACGGATTTCCAATTCCTTCCCGCCGGCCGCATCATTGCGGGCGCCGGGAGCGGACGAGACGTCACGCTCTTCAACTGCTTCGTCATGGGGCCGATCGGCGACGATCTCACCTCGATATTCGACAACGTCAAGGAAGCTGCCCTGACGATGCAGAAGGGTGGTGGGATCGGCCACGACTTTTCGACGCTCAGGCCCGCGGGCGCACTGGTTCGTAGCGTTGGCGCCGGCGCGTCGGGGCCGGTGAGCTTCATGGACGTGTGGGATTCCATGTGCCGGACCATCATGTCCGCCGGCCAGCGGCGCGGCGCCATGATGGCGACGATGCGGTGCGATCATCCCGACATCGAGACCTTCATCGACGCCAAGTCCGACGCGCGGCGGCTGCGCAATTTCAATTTGTCGGTGCTGGTCACCGATGCGTTCATGGCGGCCGTCGAGCGAGATGACGTCTGGAAGCTGACGTTCGAGGGCACAGTCTATCGGACTGTACAGGCGCGCGCGTTGTGGGACCGGATCATGCGCGCGACCTACGCGTACGCCGAACCCGGCGTGATCTTCATCGACCGCGTCAATGCGATGAACAACCTCGCCTACTGTGAGGAGATCCGCGCGACGAATCCGTGTGGTGAACAGCCGCTGCCGCCGTATGGCGCCTGCCTGCTCGGCTCGATCAATCTTGCCGCGCTGGTGCGCGATCCGTTCACGCCGCACGCACGCGTCGACGAGGAACGCCTCGCCGCGTTGGTGCCGGTCGCCGTGCGTTACCTCGATAACATGATCGACCTCTCGCACTACCCGCTCGAGGCGCAGCGCCAGGAGGCGATGGCGAAGCGGCGTATCGGTCTCGGCATCACCGGCCTCGGCGATGCGCTGGCGATGTGTGGTGAGCGTTACGATTCGCCTCGCGCCGTTGCGCTGGCCGAGCACTGGATGAGCGACATCGCGACGCGGGCCTATGCGGCGAGTGCGGAGATCGCCTCGGAAAAAGGGGCGTTCCCGCTCTACGACGCAGCCGCGTTCCTTGCCGCGCCGAATGTCGCGCGACTGCCCGAGGACGTGCGCAACCTCATCACGAAGCATGGCATCCGGAATGGCTGTCTGACGTCGATCGCGCCCACGGGCACGATTTCTCTGCTCGCGGGCAACATTTCAAGCGGCATCGAACCCATCTTCGACCTCTCCTACACGCGTCGAATTCGCGATACCGGCGACAGTTACCGGGAAGAGGTGGTGGAGGATCACGCCTATCGGATGTTCCGGCGACAGGCCGGGGCGTCCGCGCCGCTCCCCACCGCCTTTGTCACCGCGATGGCGCTCGATCCGGCAGCGCATCTCGCCATGCAGGCGGCGCTGCAGCGGCACGTCGACAGTGCGATCTCGAAGACCATCAATTGTCCCGTGGACATGCCGTTCGAGGCCTTCGAGAGCATCTATCGGGAAGCCTACGCCCTGGGTCTCAAGGGCTGCACCACCTATCGGCCGAACCCGACGACGGGGTCTGTGCTGGAGGCGACGACAACGTCGGCGAACACGCCCGCGCCTGCGCCGGCAATCGCCCCAGGGCACGCTGCGACGGCCGCCCCTCGCACCGGCGATGTCGTCTACATGGCGCGGCCGCTCGAGCGCGATCCGGTGCTGCCTGGGTTCACCTACAAACTCAAGTGGCAGGCGAGCGATCACGCCATCTATGTCACGATGAATGATATCGAGCGCGACGGCCGCCGCCGTCCGTTCGAGATTTTCATCAACACGAAGAACCTCGAGCACTATGCCTGGACCGTCGCCCTCACGCGGATGATCAGCGCCGTGTTTCGTCGGGGTGGTGACGTCACGTTCGTCGTCGAGGAATTGAAGGCGGTGTTCGACCCGCAGGGTGGGCAGTGGATGGGCGGACGCTATGTCCCAAGTTTGCTCGCGGCGATCGGCGAGGTGATCGAAGCCCATATGATCCGCATTGGCTTCCTTGCTGCGACACCGCCGCAGTACGGGACGACCGCAGCGCCAAAACACGCAATTGTGACTTCTCCTCTAGGCGTGAGTACCGAAGAGCCGTCCGCCGACGGCCGGGGTGGCGGAGTGTCGCCGATGTATGGCACTCCTCACCGGCCATCGGCGCAGCGTCGATGCCCGAAATGCCAAAGTGATCAGTATCTTCCGCAGGCGGGATGCAACGTCTGCTTAGACTGTGGCTATTCGACCTGCGGATGACGGCCCACCGGTTGGGCCAGTCTTGCTCCGTGCCCGAATTGGCACAGTTGCAGTGACATATTAACGAAGCGCCCTGAACATGGATTTTCGAACTTGAATAAACTGACTATAGGACAAACTTCACGACTACCGCTGAATTGTACTCTGCGTTCGGTGGCCGAAGGCGTTGTTTGCGCTCGTCGGCACTTTTGCCCGGCAGCGAGTGGTCTTGAGTTGGAGTGGCGTTGAGATGCCTGTGCGGCGTGCGGATCGTGTGAGTGGACGGGAGGACCGGCCGGAAGGCGGGGCCGTTCGCGCGCACAAGCGCACGTCGACGACCGAGACGGCGATCCCCCAACACATCTGGCGCGGCGCATCCGGGACGCTCTATATCCACTCGGTGACGAGCTTGGTGTTCTGCCCAGAGATGGGGCCGTCGACTTTCATCCTATTGCATCGTGACGGTGACGGGACGGCTCGCGTGCTGCGTGTCGGCTGTCTCGAGAATGCTGCGCCGTCTCTCAACCTTGCCGTGATCCGGCAACTTGGCGCCACGCTGGGCGCCAACGAGGTGCATATCCGCGCGCTTGGCAAGACTGCGGCCGACCGCGCGCGCGTTGCCTTCGATATCGAGCACGGACTTGGCGCCGCGGATAATCCGACGCGCCTTGAAGCTGCACCGCGCAAAGTACACAGCCTCGCTTAGCGTTAGTAGGCCTGTGTCGCGGCTGCTCAGCGCTCGTGCGTGCGCAGCTTACGCCCACCTAGACGCGCTCGAACCGAAGGTACGTGCACCGCCGCCCTTCGCGCACTGCCTTCGCCTCATAGCGCGTCGGTGGCCAATCTGCCGGGCGTATTCGCCAGTCGGTTGGCCCGGTCGCGGTCCAGCGAAACGATGGATGTCGCATCAACGCCACCAGCATCGTTCGGGCGTAGTCGCCGATGTCTGTCGCGAGGCGCAGTTCGGCGCCCGGTTTCAGAACGCGCGCAAGCTGATCGAGCAGGGGTGTCGCCACAAGCCGCCGCTTGCGGTGGCGGACCTTCGGCCACGGATCGGGAAACAGGACGAAGGTGCGATCCAGCGCGTTCTCGGGCAGCCACCGTAGCAGCGGGCGCACGTCGTCGGGATGGACCTGGATGTTCGGAAGTCCGGTCTCGTCGATCAGTGCCAGCACCTTGACGACGCCGTCCTCGAAGGGCTCGCACCCGATCATGCCGACGTCGGGGTGATGCCGCGCTTGCCACGCTAAATGTTCGCCACCGCCAAAGCCGATCTCCAGCCACACCTGAGACACCGGCACTGCAAACAGCGCCGCTGCACTTTGCGGCGGAGGGGCGGATAAGTCGGGCCGCACGCTCGGCCCAACAATCGTCATCAGATGCGACTGGCGCGCGCTCAGCTTGCGTCCACGCCGACGTCCGAAGGAGCGCAGCTCGCTTGAAGCCTGATCGCGGTGCTCGCCCACGCGGCGCTCCTGATTTGGAGTGGCCGTCTCAGCGCGCAGCCGCGTCCGGCACAGTCTCCAGCGCAGTACTCAGCCGCGGTGAAGCGCGCAAATCTTGTTGCCCGAGGGGTCGCGCAGATACGCGAGGTACAACTTGCCAAAGGCGCCCTCGCGCCAGCCTGGCGGCTCCTCGCACGTCTTTCCGCCATGGGCGACGCCTGCTGCGTGCCATGTCGCCGCGACATCCGGGCTCTCGCAGGCGAAGCCGACCGTGCCGCCATTGGCGAACGTCGCGGCATTGCCGTCGATCGGCTTCGTGATCGCAAACACGCCGGTCTTGGTCCGGTAGAACACCCGTCCCTTGTCGTCCATCTTGCCCGGTGCGACACCGAGCGCGCCAAGAGTCGCGTCATAAAACTTCTTCGACGCCTCGATATCGTTGGCACCGATCATGATGTGCGAAAACATATGCACTTGCCTCTTGTAACGATCCAATCCCGCGGCCTCGGCACGATGTGCCGGGCGCCCGTTCTTTCTGGCTCAAACGGCCTTCTTCATGGCGTCGGCGAGATCGGTGCGCTCCCACGAGAAGCCGCCTTCTGCGTCCGGAGTGCGGCCGAAGTGGCCGTAAGCAGAGGTGCGCGCATAGATCGGCTTGTTGAGGTCGAGGTGCTTGCGGATGCCGCGCGGCGACAGATCCATGATCTCGGAGAGCATCGTCTCGAGCTTGGCTTCGTCGACCTTGCCGGTGCCGTAGGTGTCGACATAGATCGACAGCGGCTTGGCGACGCCGATGGCGTACGACACCTGGATGCAGCAGCGATCTGCGAGACCGGCAGCAACGACGTTCTTTGCGAGATAGCGGGCGGCGTAGGCTGCCGAGCGGTCGACCTTGGTGGGGTCCTTGCCGGAGAACGCGCCGCCGCCGTGCGGGGCCGCGCCACCGTAGGTGTCGACGATGATCTTGCGGCCGGTGAGGCCGGCGTCGCCGTCAGGACCGCCAATGTAGAATTTGCCCGTCGGGTTGATGTGCCAGACGGTGTCCTTGCTGATCCAGCCGTCGGGCAGGGTCTTTCTCACGTGGGGCTCGATGATCGCGCGGACGTCCTGCGACGTCAGACTCTCAACGGTGTGCTGGTGCGAGACCACGATCTGAGTGACGCCGACGGGCTTGCCGCCTTCGTAACGCACGGTCACCTGGCTCTTGCTGTCGGGGCCGAGCTTGGTGGCCTCGCCCTTCCCGCTCTTGCGCGCCTTTGTCAGATCCTCGAGAATCTTGTGGGCGTAATAGATCGGCGCCGGCATCAGGGCCGGCGTTTCGCGGGTGGCATAACCGAACATGATGCCCTGGTCGCCTGCACCTTCCTCGCTGTTGCCGCCGGAATCGACGCCTTGCGCGATGTCGGCGGACTGGGGATGCAGCAGGATCTGGACGATCGCTTTCTTCCAGTGGAAGCCATCCTGCTCGTACCCGATGTCACGGATCGCGGTGCGGGCAACCTCGGTGATGTGCTCGTTCGTGACCGTGCTGGGCCCGCGCGTTTCGCCCGCGATGACGACATGGTTCGTCGTCGCCAGCGTTTCGCAGGCGGCGCGAATGTTCCACGGATCGATCCCCGCCTTCGGCCCCTCCCGATAGAAGAGGTCGACGATCTCATCCGAGATACGGTCACAGACTTTGTCGGGATGGCCTTCGGAAACGGATTCGCTCGTGAACAGGTACGATTGGCGCGCCAAGGGGGGCCCCCAGAGTTGGACGTGAGTTTTACAATTCGCGCAGGTTTTTGCAGCCTTTTAAGGCAACGGTCAAGCAGCCCGGAGCCGCAGGCGCTGCTCAATCGTCGCGGAACACGCGCTCGCGACGCTCGTGGCGCTCCTGCGCCTCGATCGAGAGCGTAGCAATCGGCCGCGCGTCGAGCCGCTTCAGGCTGATCGGCTCGCCCGTCTCCTCGCAGTATCCGTAGCTGCCATCGTCGATGCGGGCGATGGCGGAATCGATCTTGCCGATCAGCTTGCGTTGGCGGTCCCGAGCGCGCAGTTCCAGCGCCTTGTCGGTTTCCGACGTCGCACGGTCGGCAAGATCGGCGTGCTGGGAGGTTTCGTTGTGCAGTCCGTTCAGCGTCTCGCGTGTCTGGCGGAGGATATCCTCCTTCCACGACAGCAGTTTGGTGCGAAAATAAAGCCGCTGCTTCTCATTCATGAACGGTTCGTCGTCACTCGGCTTGTAGCCTGGGCTCAGCGAGATTTCACTCCGCCGGGCGTCGGGCTTGCCGCTCGCGCGGGCGCCTTTTTTTGCGCCGCTATCGTTCCCATTCGCGGGTTTTCCGGATTTTGTCATGCGTTGCCACCCATCATGAACCCGCTTGATCTGACCCCGGCCTGCGACGTCCGCCGCAGCAAAAAGTGCGCCACGTAATATGCCAGCCGATTTTACAGTCAAGCGAATAGCGCCATAGAGTTAGCTGGTGGCGGAAACACGGCCCTGGGCGCGGAGCCGCCTGGCAGCAGTGGGGATCAGAGTCGCGCCAGAGCTGAGGCAGGGCTTGCTGGCGGTCCCGTTGGGGGCTGGATGGAAGTTGATATCCGGAGATAATTTCGGCGCGTCCGCCCCAGAGGACAGGTTGCCCGGTTGATGCAACCGGTGGATGGACTTTGCCGTGCGGCTCTGGTAGAAGGCGCGCATGACGCAGACCCTGCCGGAGCCGATGGGCGCCGGGGGCGTTGGCGTGTTTGTCATTCAATGCGGCACATCTTGAACTCGGAGGAGCGGCCCGCTTGCAAGTTCTCGTTCGCGACAACAATGTCGATCAGGCGCTGAAGGCGCTCAAGAAGAAGATGCAGCGCGAAGGTATTTTTCGCGAAATGAAGCTGCGTAACTATTATGAGAAGCCATCCGAGCGTCGGGTGCGTGAGAAGGCCGAAGCCGTGCGCCGGGCGCGCAAGCTGGCGCGCAAGAAGTTGCAGCGCGAAGGCCTCCTGCCGAGCAAGCCGGCGGTGACCAAAACCGCGGGTGGTCGTGGTGGTCCGGGTCGTGGTGGTCCGGGTGCCGGCGGCGCTGGTGGTTCCGGTGGCGGTTCTGGTGGCTTCGGTGGTGGCGGCGGTTCGGGTGGATTCGGTGGTGGCGGCGGTGCACCGCGGTTCTGAATTTGATGCCAGGGCGCTCCATCGGAGCGCCCTTTGTTTTTAGCGGACGCGTACGGCGTCGCCTACACGCGCCGCGGGTCGTATCCACGCCGATGGATGATTCCACCTCGAGGCGTTCGATCGCGCGGGTGGCGACAGCAGCAAATTCGAAATTTGAGAAGGCGCGGTTCGGGGGCTCCCCGATTGTAGTGCGCGAACCTAGTTCCCGCGTCGCGTAACGACCGAGCGAACTACGCTAGCGCCGACACACCATCACCCGATCGCGCTGACCCGCGTGCCGGCCCTGTTGCTCGGCCAAGGGTCGCGGTCGACGAGAATATTGCCGTCGACCTGCTGGATGTCGCGCAGCCCGCACAGCGCCATGGTGAGGTCGAGCTCCTTGCGGATGATCTCGAGCGACTTCGTGACGCCGGCTTCACCCATGGCGCCGAGACCGTACGTGAAGGCGCGGCCGATGTAGACACCCTTGGCGCCCAGCGCGATCGCCTTGATCACGTCCTGGCCCGATCGGATGCCGCCATCCATATGCACCTCGATGCGATCCCCGACCGCGTCCACGATGCCGGGAAGCGCTGCGATCGACGAGATCGCACCGTCGAGCTGCCGCCCGCCATGATTAGACACGATCAGCGCATCGGCGCCGCTGCGCGCGGCCATCTCGGCGTCCTCGGGGTCGAGAATACCTTTGAGGATGAGCTTGCCGCCCCACTCGTCCTTGATCCGCTTGACGTCGTCCCAGCTCAGCGTCGGATCGAACTGCTCCGCCGTCCACGATCCCAGCGCGGTCATGTCGCCGACGCCTTTCGCATGTCCGACGATGTTCCCGAACATGCGCCGCTTGGTGCCAAGCATTGCCGTCCACCAGCGCGGTTTCATGCCAATGTCGATGAGGTTCGGCAGCGTCAGGCGCGGCGGTGCGGTGAGGCCGTTCTTGAGATCCTTGTGGCGCTGCGCGAGGATTTGCAGATCGAGCGTCAGCACCAGCGCCGAGCACTGGGCCGCCTTCGCGCGCTTGAGCAGTCGGCTCATGAAGTCCCGGTCCCGCATTACGTAGAGCTGGAACCAGAACGGCTTGTCCGTATTTTCCGCGACGTCTTCGATCGAGCAGATGCTCATCGTCGAGAGCGTAAATGGCACGCCCGCTTTGCTGGCGGCGCGCGCCGCCAGGATCTCACCATCGGCGTGCTGCATCCCCGTCATGCCGACCGGCGCCAGCGCGACGGGCATAGCAACGGGCAATCCGACCATGGTGCTGGCGAGTGTGCGGTTGGTCATGTCGACGGCGACGCGCTGGCGCAGTTTGATGCGCTGGAAGTCGCTCTCGTTGGCGCGATAGGTGCCCTCGGTCCAAGCGCCGGAATCCGCGTAATCGTAAAACATCCTGGGCACACGGCGCTTGGCCAGGACGCGCAGATCTTCGATGCAGGTGATGGTTTGGGTCATCAGGCGCTTCCCGGGCTCAGTCGCGCGCTCTTGGCGCTTATGCCCTGGCTTTAGCGCCTTTTCTGCGCCAACGGAAGCTTGGGACGCCGGACGCTCTTATGGCCCGACGTCGTAGCGGTAGAGATCCATGCCGTGAATGCGCAGCCACGCCTTGGCCTCGCCGGCGCGCGGCATGATGCGATCGACGAGCCGCCAGAACCGCGGGCCGTGGTTCATTTCAACGAGGTGCGCGACCTCGTGGGCCGCCACATAGTCGAGTACGACGGGCGGCGCCAGCAGCAGGCGCCAGGAGAACGAGAGCTGCCCGGCGCTCGAACAGGAACCCCAACGGGTCTTCTGGTCCCGCAGCGTAATCCGCAACGGCTTCACGCGCAGTGTGCGCGCATGTCGCGCGACGGCCACCTGGAGATCGCGTGCGGCTTCCGCCAGCAACCAGTCGCGCAGCCGCCGAGGGCCATGCTCCGGGCCACCACGCACTGTGACGACCGGGACGCGGCGTCCGGCGCGTGCCGCGATATCGATGACGCCGCGACCGCGCTGCGCCGGTTCGAAAGCAATTTCGTGCGGCACGCCTCGTAGCGGAAACGTTGCGCCGTGTGTAAGTGGCACCGGCTCGGGTACGCGCTCCAGACGGTCGCATACCCAATCCCGATTGCGCATCAGGAAGCGATCGGCCTCTGCGAGGTCCGAGCTGCGTGGCATCGTCAGGATCACCGCGTGCTGAGTGCGGCTCACCCGCAGCGTCAGGCGTCGTGCAGTCGGATGGCGCCGGACTTCAACGGGCGCCGATATTCCCTCGACCTTCAGAAGCTGCACCGAATGTGCTGCTTTCGCGGTTGGCCGCTTCATGCGGAACCTCGCTCTTCGTCGTGCTTACTTCGAGTGGGTGCGCCGACTGCGCGCCTACAACACTCCCCCATGCGAACGGTGACAGCACCACCACTCGACGCAACGCGCTTCGCACTCGTTTGAGGCAGTCGTGCGGCGCAACCCGATACGCCACTCGTTACGACTCATCTAGCAGGCGAAACGACCTTCGCGAACCCGTCGAGGCCGATTGTCGCGTACGAGGGCGGAGCGATGTGTCGCCAACGCCACGCGACGCATCGGCGCCACATATTAGTGTTGGGGGACGGGCGGTGTGCTCGGAACTGCAACCGGTTGCCACGAGCGCAGTCCATTGAGCAGCAGGCTGCCGGTCAACTGCCACATCGTAAGCTGTGCAAGTCCAGGTAGATATAGGGCGCCGGCTGCCAACGCGTGTGATGGGCGTCGCGCTGGTGGCACGGTCTTGGCGGGCGCGGTCGGCGCGGGTGCTGCTTCCGCTGCGTGTCCGGATTCGCTGAATGTGAAGGCCGCCGACGAGACTTCGCGCCGCTGCGTGTCAAGCGATTCGACAGTGCCGCGGCGATTGTGCACGGGGGCGGCGAACCCGGCCTTGGTGCGCGGATCGCGCCGTCGAGCGAACGCGGCGATTCGTGGTGCGATTTCGCGACGGAATCGCGTGCCGTTGAAAATGCCGTAGTGTCCAACGTGCGGACACTCGAAATGCTGCTTGTTCGCCTGCGGGATCGACGTGCAGAGATCGTGCGCGGCGCGACACTGGCCGAGGCCGGTGATGTCGTCTTTCTCGCCTTCGATCGTCAGTAATCCGACGCGGCGGATGCAGGTCGGATCGACGAGCTGGCCACGATGGCGCATCAGTCCGCGTGGCAGCATGTGGCGCACGAACACCGTGTCGACGGTTTCGAGAAAGAACTCGGCGGTCAGATCCATGACGGCGAGATACTCGTCATAGAACTCGCGATGCTTCTCGGCGTTGTCGCCATCGCCGCGCACGAGATGAAAGAACAGCTCCTTGTGGGCGTTCATGTGCCGGTCGAGGTTCATGGTCATGAACCCGCTGAGCTGCAGAAACCCTGGATATACGGAGCGTCCGTGACCAGGACTTGGCCACGGCAAGTTGGTGATGACGTTGCGGCGGAACCAGTCGGTGCCGCGCTGCATGGCGAGCTGGTTGACCATGGTCGGGCTGATGCGCGTGTCGATCGGGCCGCCGGCCAGCGACATGGTGAGCGGCACGCACGGATCATCGGCGGCCTCCATCAGCGCGACGGCGGCAAGCACCGGCACCGATGGCTGACAGACCGAGAACACGTGAACATCGCCGCCAAAGTGCCGGAACATGTCGATCGTCGCGTCGATATAGTCGGCGAGGTTGAAGTCTCCGGCCGATGTCGGCACGTCGCGCGCATCCTCCCAGTCGGTGATGTAGACCTCGTGGTCGGGAAGGAACGCCTCAACCGTGCCGCGCAGCAAAGTTGCGAAGTGGCCGGACATTGGCGCGACGATCAGCAATCGTGGATCGCGGCCGGCGCGCGAGCGCGTGATGTCGCGCTTGAAGTGCACGATGCGGCAGAACGGATGCTGCCACACGACCTCTTCGCTGACGCCGACGGGCAAGCCGTCGACCTGAGTCTCATGGATGCGGAAGCTCGGCCGGTCGTAGCGCCGCGTCGTGCGCTCGAAAACTTCGAGTGCAGCCGCGGTATGACGCGCCATGCTCGTGTGCATCAACGGGTTGAAGGGATTGGACAGCAAGAGCCGATAGGACCCGGCAGCGGCGCGCGCGGGTCGCACGGCCGCATGGCCGAGCTCGTACCAATGGTAGAGCATCACATCATCCCCCAGTGTGTTTCCCTCGGATGATCCGTCGGACCGCCGTGCTGCACGTCTGGTGGTGCACTGTCACGTCGGAACGTTCATCCAAATGACACAAGCTCCCGTATCGAGTGTGCGCCGATTCGCCGGATGGTCAAAGGCTTGAGGGAGTTAGGAGGGACTTGCGACGAGAGCCCGCGTCGTCGTTCTCGCTCTCCCGGGACTTGCGGTCGGCCTGCTTTTCCACCAGTGATCGCTCGGGATCGTTGGGTTGGAGGCGCTGGTGACTCCGGAAGTGTTTTTCGCGGTGCTTGCAGCGGCCGCCATGCATGCCGGCTGGAACTCGGTCATCAAGGCGGGCAGCGACCCTCTGGTTACGACAACGCATCTCACGCTGTTCTCGGGCGCGATAGCACTGTGCTGCCTGCCGTTCGTTGCCGTGCCGCAGCCCAGTGTCTGGAAATGGATCGCCCTCTCGGTCGCCGTCCATGTCGTCTATCGCCTCATGGTGGTGGGCGCCTATCGACATGGCGATCTCGCACAGGTCTATCCAATCATGCGGGGCACGGCGCCGATGCTCACGGCGGTCGCCTCGGTACTTCTGATCGGCGAGTGGATCGGCGTGACCGGCTTCATCGCGGTGGCAACGCTGAGCACCGGTGTGTTCCTCATTTCGCTGCGTGGCGGGCGGGTGGCGGCGCTCAATCGATCCGGTGTGATGTTTGCCATCGTCGCGGCGATATGCACCTGCGCCTACACATTGGCCGACGGCATTGGTGCACGCGAGAACGGCTCCGGCCCGAGCTACGCGCTATGGCTCGCGGTCTGCAATTCGATCGCCTCGCAGGTCGCGGGAGTGTGGTTCGGTGGGCGGTCCGTATATGGGACGCTCCGGAGGAACGCGCTCACCTCGTTCGGCGGCGGCGCAATGATGATGGGTTCGTACTTCGTTGCGATCTGGGCCATGACGCAGGCGCCGATCGCGCTCGTTGCGGCCCTTCGGGAATCGAGCGTGCTATTCGGCGCGATCATCGCGGCCGTGTTTCTCAAGGAGCCGGTGACGCGATGGCGGGTTGTCGCCTTGTCGCTCATATTTGCCGGGATGGTCCTGCTGCGTGTCGCGTGAAGACGCCGCTCTAAGGCACCAAAGCCTTGGCAAGCCGCTCCGCGATGCGCTCGACGGGTGTCGCATGGGTGAAATGCGCGACGTAATCGCCCTTCGGGTCCATCAGGTACATGAGCGACGTGTGATCGAACGTGTAACCCGCCGACGACTTGTCGTCGGTCACCTTCTTCGCGTAGACGCGATACGCCTTCTCGGCCGCCGCGATCTGCTCGGGTGAGCCGCTCAGGCCGATCAGGCGTGGATGGAAGCTCGCGACGTACTGCGCCATCTGGGCCGGTGTATCGCGCTCGGGATCGACCGTAATGAACAGGGGGACGATCTTTTCGGCCTTAGCGCCCACCTGGTCGAGAGCCGCCGCCATCACCTGAAGCCCCGAGGGGCAGACGTCCGGACACAGGGTGAAGCCGAAATAAACCAGCATGAATCGGCCGCGGAAATCCTTGTCCGTCACCGTCTTGCCGGTGTGATCGACGAGTTCGAACGGACCGCCGACCAGCGCCTTGCCGACCGACGGCATCGACGGGAGTTGATCGCGGGAGGACGGCAGCATCGTCACCGCGGCCGCCATGCCGGCAAGGAGCCCAACCAGTGCCACGGCCAATAGGCGGAAGTTCATCGCGTTCCCCTGAGAGCACGGTTTGAGCGGACGCCCTGGACCGGCGCGGCCCGCCGATCCCGCCGACCGGCTGACGTGACTGTTGTTCTTCCGCAATTTGGTCTACAAGGCCGCCTGCCACAAGCCTTGCCGCCTGCGGCGATGAGCCCCTGAGCGCGATGCAGGGGGCGACAGCGGTGCCGATCCGTATGGCTTCTATAGAACTCCATTCTCTCGGCCCACACGACAGCCGCCTGCGGATGCAGACCATCGTGCGCCTGCGTTGGTTCGGCGTGCTCGGCCAGCTTGCAACCGTGGCCATCGTCTACTGGATCCTCGACTACGATCTCCCGGTGGCGCCCTGCCTGCTGCTGATCGCGCTGTCGGCCTGGGTCAACGTCGGCCTGCGGATCCTTTACCCGGCTCGTCATCGGTTGAGCCCGGCGTTTGCGACCGCGGTGCTGGCCTATGACATCGTCGGCCTCGCCGCGCTGCTCTACCTGACCGGCGGCATCGAGAACCCCTTCGCGCTGCTGTTCATCGCCCCGGTTACGGTGTCCGCGGCGACGCTGCCGCTGCGCAATACGGTGGTTCTCGGCATTCTGGCGATTGCCTGCGCGACGCTGCTGATTGCTGTGCATCTGCCGCTCCCGTGGAGCCGGTCAGGCGGATTGGCGCTACCGTGGATGTACAAGATCGGCGTCTGGTCGGCGATCGTCGCGGGGATGCTGTTCCTCGCGCTCTATACGGCACGCCTCTCGAAGGAAGCGCGACTGATGTCTGCAGCGCTGGCGGCGTCCGAGCTGGTGCTGGCGCGCGAACAGCGCCTGCACGCCCTCGACGGTCTCGCCGCCGCTGCCGCTCATGAACTCGGCACGCCGCTCGCGACGATCGCGCTCGTCACCAAGGAACTCGAGCACGAAGTCAAGAGCGTCCCCCACATCGCCGAAGATATCGCGCTTCTGCGCTCGCAGGCCGAGCGATGCCGTGAGATCCTGCGCAAACTGACCCGCAGTCCCAGCGCCCAGGATCCGCATCATGTCAGCCTGCCGCTGACCCAGCTCATCCAGGAAGCGGCATCGCCGTATCAGTCAGCGGCCATCACGATCGATATTACCGCGCGTCCGTTTGCGAGCCGCACGCCCGCTGAACCGGCCGACCTTCGCGAGCCGATCGGCCAGCGTCGCCCCGGCGTCATCTTCGGTCTCGGAAACCTGATCGAGAACGCTGTCGATTTCGCGCGTACCCGCGTCGAGGTGATGGCACTGTGGGACGACAAGGAAGTGTCGATCACGGTATCCGACGATGGTCCGGGCTTCTCGCCGGAAGTCATGGATACGCTCGGCGAGCCCTACGTGACCACGCGACCGTCCGGACAGCGGGCCAACGGGGCACAGACTGAAGGGTCCGGGCTCGGGCTCGGCTTTTTCATCGCCAAGACGCTCCTGGAACGCTCCGGCGCCAGCGTCATCGTCTCAAATCGCCCGGGTCCGACGACCGGGGCCGCGGTCCGCATCGCCTGGCCCCGCAGCGAGTTCGACCTGCCGTCCCCCTACTCGGCCGGCGATCTGCTCGCAGTCACATCCGCCTGACAGAAACCGTCCGACACCACATTTTAACCCCTTATTTCAATCCGCGGAGGCGCCAAACGGCTCCGGGCTTGGCGCGCCTCACAACCTTCGGTATGGTGGGTTCATGGAGAACAGTCCCGTGTCTGAAGACCTCTCATTCAAGCAGGATGAGCTGCCGGCCGACCGAACCCTCGTCATCGTCGACGATGATCGGGCATTCCTGCAGCGGCTTGGCCGCGCGATGGAGTTGCGCGGGTTCGAGGTGCGCATGGGCCACTCCGTTGCCGAGGGCCTCGATCTGATCCGCCAACAGGCCCCCGCGTTTGCGGTTGTGGACATGCGGCTCGAGGATGGAAATGGGCTCGACGTGATTGCGGAACTCGCGCGCGTCCGACCCGACGCCCGCGCGATCGTCCTTACCGGCTACGGTAATTTCGCCACCGCGGTGTCGGCCGTGAAATTGGGCGCTGTCGATTATCTCGCCAAGCCTGCCGACGCAGACGACGTCACGGATGCGCTGCTGGCGCCATCCGGCGAGCGGGCGCCGCCGCCGGAGAATCCGATGTCGGCGGATCGTGTCCGCTGGGAGCACATCCAGCGCGTCTATGAGCTGTGCAGCCGTAACGTCTCGGAAACCGCGCGACGCCTCAACATGCATCGCCGAACGCTGCAGCGCATCCTCGCCAAGCGCGCCCCGAAATAGCTGATCCTCCCGTCCTGCAGATGGCACCTCGCGTGACGCCGATGCTGCCTGCTCGCACCACAAGAAACTCCCGATGTCCAAACTGCCGACCCGTTTCAACGCGATCGCGCTTCCGCTCGTGCTCTCCTTCATCATGACCAACGTCGTATCCGGCGTGGCGACATGGCGCGCCGTCGGTCTGGTGCCGGATTTCCTGTACCTGTGGATGACGTCCTGGGGATTGTCGTGGGCCGTCGCGTTCCCGGTCGTGCTTATCGCGCTGCCGTTGTCACGGCGGATCGTGGCGGCGCTGGTCGCGCCCCCGGTGTGATGAGTTACTCGCGCGGGCTCGGCTCGATGAGGGCCTGCGGATCGAAGGCGATGGCGAGCCGGGCCGCTGCCACTCGCGCATAGTGTAGCGTCACAGCCTTGCGCCGCGCGGGTGCGAGACGATGCTCCGGCGCCGCGCGAATGAGTTCTCCGCCATATCGATCGGCGACGATCAGGCCGGTATCGGCTGGCAAAATTTCCTGCGGGAAATCGGTCGCGACGGCAAAGAGCAGCGCGTCGCAGTAGTCGCGATACTCTGGCCACTTCTGGTCAACCTGGAAATCCGTGACGCTCGACTTGATCTCGACGATCCAGATCGCGCCGCTCACCGACAGCGCCATCACGTCGGCCCGTCGCCCGTTCGGCAGCGTCACTTCGATCAGCCCCGTCAATCCGTGCTGGGCGAGCACGCGCATGACGCCGCGGCAAATCTCGGCGGCTCTCTCCGACTGGCGCTTGTCGACCAGTGCGTCGTTTGGGTCGGTCGGATTTAGACGTGACAGACTCATTGTTCTTGCACCGCAGTAGCCGATGACATTGCGGACCGCGGAGAGCGAACTAGGCTCTTCTCCCAGCCACCAGCCAGTAGATGAATCCGCCGGCAAAGCCCGCCGTCGCGAAGACCGTCCACAAATCAGCAAGCTTGCTGGGATCCTGACCGATGGACCCAAAGCGGTTCATCAACGGCCATGCCGCGAGCACCGCGCCGCCGCCGAGGATGTAATAGACCGACGAGCGGATCCGCGCGACCTCGCCGACAATGACGAGCAGGATGGCGGGGATGATCGTAACGGTGGAGAGCAGCACGATGGTGTCCTGCGCGAGCGAGAACATGGAAAACCACGCATCGATGTCGACATCACGCCGGGCAACCGTTTGGGTGACCCGCTCCGCACCCAGCGAAAACAGGATGAACATCGCTGTGAGCGTTGCGAGAATGAACCCGAGCGGCACCATGATCAGCCGGCCGAGCACGCGCCAGACCACGGTCAGTTCTCCTCTGCGGTCGTGGTGCGCTGACTCGCGCGCAACTTCACGCTTTCAGATTTGAGCTGGCCGCACGCAGCGAGAATGTCGCGACCGCGCGGCGTGCGCACGGGGCTGGCGTAGCCGGCGCGATTGACGACTTCGGCGAAGCGCTCGATCTGCTCCCACTCCGAACACTCATATGGCGTGCCGGGCCACGGGTTGAACGGGATGAGGTTGATCTTCGCGGGAATGCCGGCGAGCAGCCGCACCAGCGCACGCGCATCCGCAAGGCTGTCGTTGATGCCTTTAAGCATGACGTATTCGAACGTGATGCGGCGCGCGTTCGACAGGCCGGGATAGTTGCGGCAGGCGTCGAGCAATTCCGCGATCGGATACTTCTTGTTGATCGGCACCAATTCGTCGCGCAGCGCATCGTTGGTCGCGTGCAGCGAGATTGCGAGCATGGTGCCGGCTTCCTCGCCCCACCGCGCGATGTTCGGCACGACGCCTGACGTCGAAAGCGTGATGCGGCGGCGCGACAGCGCGAGGCCGGCGTCGTCAGCGGCGACCGCCATCGCATCGCGCACGTTGTCGATGTTGTAGAGTGGTTCGCCCATGCCCATGAGCACGATGTTGGTGATCTTGCGATCGCTCGATGGCAGCAGGTGAGTGTCCTTGATGCTGTCGGTGGTTCCTGTCGGCCAGTCGCCGATGCGGTCGCGCGCGAGCAGGATCTGACCGACGATCTCCGACACCTCGAGATTGCGTACGAGGCGCTGAGTCCCGGTATGGCAGAACGAGCAGGTGAGCGTGCAGCCGACCTGCGATGAAATGCATAGCGTGCCGCGATCGCTTTCCGGGATGTAGACGGTCTCGATCTCCGGTGCGCGCGCCTCATGTCCCCGGCGCGGGAGCCGCAAGAGCCACTTGCGCGTGCCATCGACGGAAATCTGCTCGGTGACAATCTCCGGCCGCTCCAGCGAATACGCCGCCGCGAGCCGCCCGCGCAGTTCTTTCGAGACGTCGGTCATGGCGTCGAACGAGGTCACGCCGTGGGCGTAGATCCATGTCCACAGTTGCGCGACGCGCATCCGCCGCTGCTTTTCCGGCACGCCGATCGCGCCCAGCGCTTGAGCCAGCCCCTCGCGCCCGAGCCCGGCAAGGGACGGAGGCGGCGCGACCGACATCGCGTCGTCAGCAGGAGTCTTATCGATAACAAGGACCATACAAGTCGAGCCAATCCAGTGTGATTTATGGGTCTTATATAGGGTGCCGGGCCTGAGAACCACCGTCTGCTTTTATGCCGCGGTCGCGTACGGCCTGCGGCAGAGGCGCACCTTCGGTGCGACGCCTACCGCCGCCGCGGGGCCTCCACTTCTCCCTCTCCCCGCGAGGGGCGGGGAGAGGGGATTGCGTAGCAGCCCAAAGCCGCGAGGAGAGATGTCCAATCGCGCCACAATTTTTCTCGTGCCGAATTCGCGAATGGCCCGGCTAGCCCTCGCGTTCCCGCGCCTTCGCCTCATCCCATAGAGCGTCCATTTCTTCGAGCGTCGATTCCGCGGGCTGTTTGCCCTGTTCAGCGAGGCGCGATTCGATGTGGGCGAAGCGGCGGGTGAATTTGGTGTTGGCCGAGCGTAGCGCCGTCTCCGGGTCGATCGAGAGATGGCGGGCGACATTGGCGATGACGAACAGGAGGTCGCCGAGTTCTTCGGCGATCCGTGGATCGGCGGGCTCGATCGTGGCTGCGCCGCGTGGGTCGGCGGGTGTCGCGATTTCCTCGAGCTCCGCCAGTTCCTCGCGCATCTTGGCGAATACTGGCCCCAGCGACGGCCAGTCGAAGCCGACGCGCGCGGCCTTCGCCTGAAGTTTCACGGCGCGGGTGAGGGAGGGAAGCGCCAAGGGAATATCGGCGAGGAGCGAGGCGGGACGGGCGGTCGCTTCGGCGCCGCCGTCGCGCTTCTCGGCTTTTTCTTCCGCCTTGATCGTCTCCCACCAGCCCTTCTGCAGCGTCGCGGCCCGGGCCTCCTCGTCGCCGAACACGTGCGGATGGCGGCGGATCATTTTCCGTGTGACGGCGTCGACGACATCATCAAACGCAAAGGCGTTTTCTTCCTCCGCCATGCGCGCGTGATAGACGACCTGCAGCAGCAGATCGCCAAGCTCGTCGCGCAGTTCTCCGCGGTTCCCGCGTTCGATCGCGTCGTGAACCTCGTAGGCTTCCTCGATCGTGTAGGGCGCGATCGTCTCAAAGGTCTGTTCGAGATCCCACGGGCAACCCGTGACTGGCGTGCGCAGTGCCGCCATCACCGCGAGCAGATCGCCAATCGTCTTTCGCTGGTCGGGTGGCGATGCCATCGGCAAGGATCCGGTCGTGTCGTGTTCAGTTGATCACATGCGCTCGATGACTTCGGCGTTCTCCTTGGGCTGCTCGGGCACGGCGGCGGCAATTGCCGGCAGGATGTCCTCCGCGCGATCAACGGTGATGAAGCGGACATTCATGCCGTCGCGGATGAATGCCTGGGCACGCATGTGGTCGAGGAGCGCGCATAGCGGATCCCAGAAACCGTCGATGTTGGCAAGGACGATCGGTTTGGTGTGCCGGCCGAGTTGAGACCAGGTGAGCTGTTCGACCAGCTCTTCGAGCGTGCCGATGCCGCCGGGGAGCGCCACGAACGCGTCGGAGCGCTCGAACATCAGCCGTTTGCGCTGGTGCATGTCCTCGGTGACGATCAGCTCCTGGACCTCACGCAGCATGTGCTCCTTTTCGGAGAGGAACGACGGGATGATCCCCGTCACATGCCCTTTGTGCTTGAGCACGGACAGCGCGACCTCGCCCATCAGGCCCAGCCCACCGCCGCCATAAACGAGGCCGACACCGGCTTCGGCGATATCCTGGCCAAAGCGCCGCGCCGCCTCTGCAAAGAGGGGGTTTTTGCCGCTGCCGGAGCCGCAGAAGACGCAGACGTTGTCGACGCCTGGAATTGTGGAAATCGGCTTGGTGGTCGGGTTCTTGATGCGCTTACTGGTCATTGTCTTGTCTAGTCCTGTGGCGTGCCCGCGATTGCGCGGGTCGTTATTTTGTGGGGTGCCGGAGCGGCGAACCGAACAAATTACCTTAAATAAAGGAACGAAAGAAGACGGCCGATCCGTTTCGGGGCAGGCAACCACGGATCGCTATCGCAAATGGGTTGGTGCTTGGAAGCGTGCCCGATTTTATGCATGGTGCGCGCCAGGAGCCGTGACGCCCCGCGTCAAAGGCATGGAAACGCGATATGCAACTCAAGTTTTATACGCTCGACGTGTTCACTGAACAGCGGTTCGGCGGCAATCCGCTCGGCGTAGTGATGAATGCGGACGCTCTGCCCGCAGGCCTGATGCAGACGATCGCCGGCGAACTCGGGCTGTCGGAAACGGTGTTCGTGATGAAGGCGAACAATCCGGCCCATTCGGCACGTATCCGCATCTTCACGCCGAAAATCGAGTTGCCGTTTGCCGGTCATCCGACGGTCGGCACGGCGATCCTTTTGGCGCAGCTTCAAGCTGGCGATGCCGCAGGCGAGCAGGACGCGCTGGTGCTGCTGGAAGAGGCCATCGGCAACGTGCGGGTGGGCGTGCGGATGCGCCCGGGCAAAGCCGCGCACGCGGAATTCGATGCGCCGAAGCTCCCGGAACCTGCCGGTGACGCGCCGAGTGCCGAGCGGCTGGCAGCCGCATTGGGATTGCAGCCGTCGGAGATTGGTTTCGCCAACCACAAGCCATCGCAGTGGTCGGCGGGCGTGCCATTCACCTTCGTGCCGATCGCAACCATGGACGCCATCGCCCGCGCCGAAATCGTTTCGACACATTGGGCGACGGCATTCGGGGGCGCGCGGGCAGGAAAGGCCTATCTTTATACGGGCGACACCACACACAACACATCGTCGTTCCATGCCCGGATGTTCGGGCCCGCCGCCGGCATCGTCGAGGATCCGGCGACTGGCGGCGCGGCTGCGGCCTTCGCGGGCGTCATCAATGCCTTCGACCAGCCGCTGGCCGGCACCCACAAACGCATTATCGAGCAGGGCTTCGAGATGGGGCGTCCGAGCCTGATCTCCCTGTCGTTCGAGGTTGCGGCGCGCGGCAAGCTCGACGCGGTCCGGATCGGCGGCAGCGCCGTTCGGGTGATCGAAGGGCATCTGGAGATCTAAGCGGTTAATCCCCGCCTTCGGCTCTCGCTATCCCTCCAGGATAAGCGTGCTCGGAATCTGCGATGCAATTTAGGTGGTTCATAAGCTCCCACGAATTTTCAAAGGTGACCGTCGAAATAACTGTCCCGTTGCTTTTTCCCACAAGCATGGGATCAATCCCGTCCATTGTTAGCATTGTCGGGGCTCGGTGAAAGTGAACGACCAGACCGTCGAAGTAAAATCGGAAGATGGGCTCTTGTGAGGCCGTTCCGCGGCTCAAGGGCTGGACGCGCTTGATCTGCGCAATTGGCCCAAGATTGTGCATAAGCCCTAAAGTAGAAATCTGTGTGAGTGTTGCTGGGAAAAAATCTGGAGGTGGAGGTATTCCGTCCCGCACCGAATTTCGGAGCCGCCTCATTGCTGACGTGGCAATGTCAATCTCCGCAAACTCGTCTATACTTGTGGCGGCCGCTCGCCAAAGTAGGCTCAATAGGAACATGCGCATCCGGAGCGGATCTGAAAATTGTACCTTTCTTATCCCCCACGGGCTGTCTGCGAAATTGGTGTGGTCGAGAGTAGCAAGCGTCTGCATTGGTCCCCATGAATGCCACACTAATTTTAGTCGACGAAGCTCTGCGATTGCCCAGTTGTCGTAGTCGCTCAGAATATCTTCTCCAGCGCGCACAACGAGCCCTAAGTCGTACCAGCTATCGCGACGTCTGGTGGGGCGTCGCCCATAACCGATTTGAGCGAAAGCTGCACCATTGGGGGGCGGCTTGGTGAGCGCACGTGGTATTAGATGTGATCGCACGAACCTGCCGGATTTTCCGGTTAGTTGGCACGTTCCATCTCGTGAAGGCTGCTGACTAGACATGTCGATCGACGGAAGGTCCCCTCGCGATTCGGCGCACGAGCAATATAGCTTGCAATCGGTGGCGGCTTGCGGCTTATATGCGCCCGACGGTTGCTTTTGCGGCCGCAGACCGGCGAGAGATTCGCATTATGGCAGGTATTGGCCAGGGCTGGACGACGGAGGCGATCCCGACGCGGGATGACGCCACCCTCGCCGCTGCGCGCCTGCTTCGGTCCATCCTGCTCCTTACCAGCCCCTGAGCCGCACGAGGTCTCGGATAAATCCGGGACGGTGCTCAGGGGATCTGATCAGTAAGTAAAAACCCGAGCAGATTTCGCCGCGCGCCGAGACGCCGGCCCCGACCAAGGATCCAAATGCCATGAACGACGCAGCCGAACAGCCGTCCGCGACACCACCCGCGCGCAGCGAAGCCGATCGCGTACTCATCTTCGACACCACGCTGCGTGATGGCGAGCAATCGCCGGGCGCCGCCATGACGCTTGAGGACAAGCTGAAAGTCGCGGTCGTCCTCGACACCATGGGCGTCGACATCATCGAGGCAGGATTCCCGATCTCGTCGAACGGCGATTTCGAGGCGGTCTGCGAGATCGCCAAGGTGGTCAAGAACGCCGTCGTGTGCGGCCTCTCGCGATCGAGCTTTGCCGACATCGACCGCGCCGGTGAGGCGGTCAAGTTCGCGGCACGCCCGCGCATCCACACGTTCATCTCGACGAGCCCGGTCCACCGCAAGTGGAAGCTCAACATGGACGCCGAGCAGGTCATCGCGGCGGTTGGAGCGAGCGTTGCGCGCGCCCGGAACTACACCGATAACGTCGAGTGGAGCCCCGAGGACGCGACCCGCACCGAGCGCGACGTGCTGCTGCGTTGCTGCGAGATCGCGATCAAGCAGGGCGCGACCACGCTCAACATTCCCGACACCGTCGGCTACTCGGTGCCGGAGGAATATTACGCGCTCATCAAGATGCTGCGCGAGACGGTGCCGGGCGGGGACAAGGTCGTTTGGTCGACGCATTGCCACAACGATCTCGGCATGGCCGTCGCGAACTCGCTCGCCGGTGTCCGCGCGGGCGCCCGTCAGATCGAATGCACGATCAACGGTCTCGGCGAGCGCGCCGGCAACGCAGCACTGGAAGAAATCGTGATGGCGTTGAAAGTGCGCCACGACGTGCTGCCGTACTGGTGCAACGTGGATTCGTCCTACTTCACGCGGGCCTCGAAACTGGTCGCGGCGGTGGCAGCGTTCCCCGTCCAGTACAACAAGGCAATCGTCGGCCGGAACGCCTTCGCGCACGAGAGCGGGATCCACCAGGACGGGATGCTCAAGAACACGGAGACCTACGAGATCATGACGCCTGAAAGCGTCGGACTCTCGAAGTCGACGCTCAGCCTCGGCAAGCTGTCGGGCCGCGCCGCGTTCCGCGATAAGCTGAAGCAACTGGGCTACGAGCTCGGCGACAACGCCTTCCAGGATGCGTTCCGCCGCTTCAAGGATCTCGCCGACAAGAAGAAGCTGGTGTTCGACGAGGACATCGAAGCGCTGGTGGATCAGGAAGTCGCGACGCAGACCAACCGCATCAAGGTGATTGCGCTGCAGGTGGTCGCGGGTACCGGCGGTCCGCAGCGGGCGACGATCACGATGGAAGTCGATGGCCACCAGGAAACGCGCGAAGCCACTGGTGACGGTCCGGTCGACGCCATCTTTAAAGCCATCAAGGCGATCGTGCCGCACGAGGCACGTCTGCCCCTCTACCAGGTGATGGCGGTCACCGAAGGAACCGATGCGCAAGCGGAGGTCATGGTGCGGCTCGAAGAGGACGGCCGTCAGGTGACGGGTCGAGGCTCGGACACCGACACGATGGTCGCGTCCGCGCGCGCCTATGTGGCCGCTCTCAACAAGCTCATGATGAAGCGCCAGCGTGGTCCAGCCGCACAGATGATGGTGAGCTGATAACAGTCCCTCTCTCCGCGTTGGCGGGGAGAGGGAACCGCTTCGCGAGCAGGCTGCGGGGCGGCTGCTGCAACTCTCGTTTTTCCTGAACGACTGTTGGACTTCGACGGCGCCTCGACTATCTTGGCGACCAGCCGTAGCGCTGGCCGCGCGTTCGGCGACACCTACGACGTTACGTCGGGCCTGGAACGCCAAAGAGATGCGGAAACCCGTCAGCGGTGTTTTCTCGGACGATATCGCGATCGATCTCGGAACAGCCAACACGCTGGTTCACGTCGCCGGTCGCGGCATCATCATCGACGAACCCTCGGTCGCAGCCGTCAGGGCGAAGGACATCCCGCGCCATGTCATCGCTGTCGGCGAAGCGGCAATCACACTGAAAGCGCGCAGTCCCGAGCCGATCGACCTTATCCGACCGCTGCGCGACGGCGTCATCGCGGATTTCGTCGCGACGGAGGAAATGCTGCGTTCGTTCATCACCCGCGCGAAGTCGAAGTTCGGCTTTCGGCGTCCACGCATCCTCATTTGTGTGCCTGCTGGCGCGACGCCCGTCGAACGCCGCGCCGTCTATGAGACCGCAAAAGCTGCCGGCGCCCGTCGCGTCTATCTCGTCGAAGAGCCGGTCGCGGCAGCGATTGGTGCCGGAATGGAAATCGACGACACCGTTGCGACCATGATCCTCGATATCGGCGGCGGCACGAGCGACATCGCGGTGCTGTCGAAGGGCGAGATCGTGCACACGGCATCGCTGAAAGTCGCGGGCAATGCCTTCGACGAGGCGATCCGGCGCTACGTTCGCCGCGCTCATCAACTCGGTATCGGTCTGGCCAGCGCTGAGAGGATCAAGATCGAAGCAGGCTCCGCGGGCTCGCGCGCCAATGGCCGTGTCGCCGAGGCTCACATCCGCGGCCGAGATGTCGTGCAGCGCCGAATGAAGTCGGTCGTGCTCAGGCCGCACGACGTCGGCGCCGCGCTGGAGGGGCCGATCGCCGACATGGCCGAGCTGGTGCG
>LNFM01001328.1_pt1 | contig 56809 bp, 53 predicted proteins | sample 596031 | NCBI WGS metagenome assembly LNFM01 (sample SAMN04254537, study PRJNA301005) | activated carbon metagenome | isolation source: dual media filters at the Ann Arbor, Michigan drinking water treatment plant | place: USA: Ann Arbor
GAGATCGTTCCGAGATACTTTGTCGTATGTACGAGAAAGATGTCTTGTCCGCGCCCTTCCTCGACGAAGAAATTCAGGATCTGGATCAACTGGAGCTGGTCGTAGAGGTCGTGCTCCAGCCAGATTTCGATGCGGTCATAGTTCCGGTGTGCCCGGATATCGATGTCGCGCTCCGCGAAGGACAGCGCAACCTCGTCATGAGGAAAGCCGAACGTCTTGGCGATGAAGGCCGCGCGGATCTGGGACAGCCGTTCGAGGCGTTCCCCCTCGGGAACCGGCCCCTCGTGGAGGACGTCCCGCCAGGGCAGGATGGGGTCCGTGATACCGCCGGCTCTCAGTTTGCTGACTGCCGCATCCCCGTTCGTCACGATAAGCCGCATTCGTCCCTCCCTCGAAGGCGACAGGGTCGGTGGCGTCTGGGGCGTTTTGGCGGCGCCGGAAACAAATTTCGGAGGTCATTCTGAGGAAGGGTGGCATGTCGCCCCGCCGTCACGCTGAAGCTGTGGGCGGCACGTCCTTTGCGTCTGTCACATTCCTCGCGTATGAGACGCGCAACAATCCTGAAACACGATTCAGACCGGAGACTGCGTATGACCGCTATCGTCGATATCATTGGCCGCGAAATTCTGGACAGCCGTGGCAATCCGACGGTCGAAGTCGATGTCGTTCTCGAAGACGGTTCGATGGGGCGCGCCGCCGTTCCCTCCGGCGCGTCGACCGGCGCGCACGAGGCCGTGGAACTGCGCGATGGCGACAAGAAGCGCTATCTCGGCAAGGGCGTCACCAAGGCGGTCGATGCGGTCAACGGCGAAATCTTCGAGGCGCTGGGCGGTCTTGAGGCCGAAAACCAGGCGCAGATCGACCAGATCATGATCGAGCTCGACGGCACGCCCAACAAGGCCCGTCTCGGCGCCAACGCCATTCTCGGGGTTTCGCTGGCGGTGGCCAAGGCTGCGGCCGAAGCGGCCGGTTTGCCGATCTACCGCTATGTCGGCGGCGCGTCCGCGCGAGTGCTGCCCGTGCCGATGATGAACATCGTCAATGGCGGCGCCCATGCCGACAATCCGATCGATTTCCAGGAATTCATGATCATGCCGGTCGGCGCGCCGAGCCTGAAGGAAGCGGTCCGCTACGGCTCGGAAATCTTCCACACGCTGCGCAGCGCGCTGAAGGCCGCCGGCCACAACACCAATGTGGGCGACGAGGGCGGTTTCGCGCCGAACCTGCCGTCCGCTCCGGCGGCGCTGGACTTTGTCATGGCAGCCATCGATAAGGCCGGCTTCAAGCCCGGCGGCGACATCTTCATTGGCCTCGATTGTGCGGCCACCGAGTTCTTCAAGGATGGTAAGTACGTCTATGAAGGCGAAGGCGTTTCGCGCACGCCGAAAGAGCAGGCGGAGTATCTGGCCAAGCTGGCGAAGGACTATCCGATCGCTTCCATCGAGGACGGCATGTCCGAGGACGATTGGGAGGGCTGGAAGGCTGTCACCGATCTGGTCGGCAACAAGGTCCAGCTCGTCGGCGACGATCTTTTCGTCACCAACGTCACCCGTCTCTCAAAGGGCATCAAGAGCGGCACGGCGAACTCCATCCTCGTCAAGGTGAACCAGATTGGTTCGCTTACCGAGACGCTGGCCGCGGTCGATATGGCCCACCGCGCCGGTTATACGGCCGTGATGTCCCACCGTTCGGGCGAGACCGAAGATTCGACCATCGCGGATCTCGCGGTCGCGACGAATTGCGGACAGATCAAGACCGGCTCGCTCGCTCGCTCGGATCGCACCGCAAAGTACAATCAGCTGATCCGCATTGAAGAGGAGCTTGGCCCTCAAGCGATCTATGCCGGCAAGGCGGCGCTCAAGGCCCTCGCGTAACCTCTCGGACTTACGCAAAAAGCCCGGCTATCGCCGGGCTTTTTTGTTGCGCTTTCACCGGACGATAGGGGAACATGTAAAAGTTCCTAGCTTTTGAGGCGGCCGGACGGGATGCAGAGCATCACCATCGTCAACTGGATTTTGTTTGCAGTATCGGCCCTGATGGTGGCCGGCATCCTGTCGAGCCTGGTCGCCCGGCGTTTCGGCGCGCCGCTGCTGCTCGTCTTTCTCGGCATCGGCATGCTGCTTGGCGTGGATGGACCCGGCGGCATTGCATTCAGCGATTTCGGCCTGACCTACCTCATCGGTTCGTTCGCGCTGGCGGTCATCCTGTTCGACGGCGGACTGCGCACGCGGCTTTCCGCCTTTCAGGGAGTGCTGGCGCCGAGCATCGTGCTGGCAAGCGTTGCGGTTTTTCTGACGTCATTGATGGTCGCGTGCTTTGCGGTTCCGCTATTCGGATTGTCGTTCCCGCAGGGCCTGCTTCTGGGGGCGATGATCGCACCAACGGACGCCGCCGCCGTGTTCTTCCTGCTGCGCGCCGGCGGTCTGCATCTGCAGCGTCGCGTCGGCGCGACGCTCGAAATCGAATCCGGCACCAACGATCCGACCGCGGTCATCCTGACCATCGTGCTGGTCGAGTATCTGGTCGAATCCGGCAGCAATCCAGGTTTCCAGATCGTTCTGACCCTTCTCGAACATGGCGTGCTCGGCGCGCTGATCGGTGTGGCGGGAGGCTATGCGACCGTTGCGCTGCTCAATCGTGTCGATCTGCCCGCCGGACTTCATCCGTTGCTGGCGATCGCTTGCGGCGTAACGGTGTTCGCGTTGACGCAGGTCTCGAATGGTTCCGGCTTTCTGGCCGTCTATATCGCCGGTCTCATGGTGGGAAACCGGCCCGTGCGGGCGTTCGCGTCCATCACCGCGTTTCATGACGCGGCGACATGGTTGGTCCAGATCCTGATGTTCATCGTGCTCGGCCTGCTGGTCACGCCGTCCGAACTGGTCAAGGCGCTCGTTCCGGGCCTGATGGTGGCGGCGTTTTTGATGTTGATAGCACGGCCCCTTGCTGTTTTTGCCTCGCTCGCGCCCTTCCGCTTCTCGTTCAACGAGCGCGTATTTATTTCGTGGGTCGGTCTGCGTGGTGCTGTTTCGATCTTTCTTGCTGCCGTACCTACACTGGCGGGCCTGCCCAACGCGCCGCTTTATTTCAACATCGCCTTCATCGTCGTTGTCGTGTCGCTGGTGGTTCAGGGATGGACACTGACGCCGCTGGCCCGCCGCCTCGGTCTTGCACTTCCCGAAGCCCGCCCGGAAGTGCATCGGATCGAGATCGATCTGCCCGGCCAGCAGGAGCACGAAATGGTGGGCTACTACATCGAGGAGGGCAGCGCGGTTCTCGCGCCGGGCGCTTCTCCGCGTTGGGCGCGGCCGGTTTTCGTCGTCCGGGAAGACAGGATTCTGGAGCCCGCAACCGCGGGGCCGCTGAAGCCCGGTGACTACGGGTATTTTCTTGCCCAGCCGGAACGCGTGCGCGAACTCGACCGCATCTTCAGCGTCAGCTCCGATACCGGCGAGCACGCAAACTTTCCGCTCACCGCTTCGGCGAAGCTGTCGATTCTCAGCGATCTCTACAGCCTCGATGCCGAGGATGAACTGAGGGACCGCACGGTCGCCGAGCATTTTGCGTCCGAAATGGACAACGTCCCGGCGCCCGGCGACCGTCTGGCTCTCGGTCCCGCGGTCCTCGTGGTGCGCGCGGTGAAGGACGGCAGGGTCAGCGAGGCTGAACTTGAATTGCCATATGCGACTGCCGGCAACGGGTCGGCCAGAGAGCCGGATGGCTTCGACCGCGCACTTGCCAAGGCGAGGAATGCGCTGCGCGCTTTTGAAGCCCGGTTTTTTAACCGGAGGTAAACCAGCCTCGGGCGAGCTTCCGGCATGATCCGGCGAGCGAGAATCCGTGCGGCTTTGGCGCAACTCAGCCTTTGGGCACTGATTGCGGCCCTCACGTCATATTTCGTCTATCACGGCGTGCACGGCGAACGCGGGTTGCGGGCGCATCGCAGTATCGAGGCTGAAATAGCCGAACTTGGTGCCGAACTCGCACGGCTCGAGGCACAGCGCGAAGCGCTGGAGCAGCGCGTCGCCCGCTTCGAACCGACCTCGGTGGATCGCGACGTTCTCGACGAGCAGTCGCGCCGCAGTCTCGGGCTTCTGCATCCAAACGATCGGGTTCTCATGCTCGAAGGTATCGCCCCCTAGACGCGTTTCAGGCTTCACGAGCCAGGCTGCGTCATGAAAATTTCAAATGAACGGCCAATTTTTTTGAGCCGGAAGGGGTTCCGGGCCGCGTCATGCTTTACGGCCGGAAAGAGCTTTATTCCCGACAATTTGGATAGTTAAAGCGCAGACTTGCCGACCATCAGAATTCGCGGTCGCCTTACTTTCGTCTTGCTTTCTCCGTCTTGTGTGTGGCACCTAAAAGTCGCTGTCAATGAGTATTGGGAGCGTCGCACAGTCTGCGTATTCCGGGGGAGGGAACATGCGGCGTTTAGTTTTCAGCACGCTTGCGCTTATTTTCGCGTTCGTGACCGCGCAGCCGACACTCGCGCAAGTCAAACAAGACCCTTCCGAGAGCCAGACTGAGGTCAATCTCAAGGAAAAGAAGAACGCGTGGACGATGGGTATTTCGGGCGGCATGCTCGATACCACCAACATGCGCTTCGCCGACGAGATGGGCAAAGTGCTCAACGATGGCGACGAACTGCGTGTTCTGCCGTACATCGGTTATGGCGCGACCTCCAATCTCGAAGACTTGCTGTATCTGCGCGGTATCGACGCTGCATTTACGCAGTCGGATGTCTTCGAGTACTTTGCCAAGGAAAAGGGCATCGGCAATCTGCCGAACCGCGTGCACTACATTGCCCGTTTTCCGATGGCCGAGCTGCATTTCATTGCGCCGACCAAATACAAGACGCTTGAAGATCTGCGCGGCAAGCGGGTCAGCTTCGGTCCGAAGGGCACCGCGGCCAGCCTCACCGCAAATATCGTGCTCGAGCGCATGGGCATCCAGGTCGAGCAAGTGTACCAGGATCACCGCACGGGCATGGCCGATCTGAAATCCGGCAAGCTCGACGCGCTCATTCGCTGTGCCGGTAAACCGCTTGGCTTCGTGAAGGACATCCCCTCAGACGCCGGCCTGCACATAGTTCCCGTGCCGTTCACCGAGAAGCTGGCGGACTATTACACGCTAAGCGAATTGACGTCGGAGCATTATCCGAACCTGATCAAGCCTGGCCAAGTGGTCGACACGATCGGTGTACCGACGGTGCTGGCGGTTTATAACTGGCCAAAAAATACGTACCGCTACAAGCGCGTCGAGCGCTTCGTGGAGCGCCTCTTCCAGAATTGGGACAAGTTCCGCAATCCGGCATTCCATCCTGCGTGGCAGGAGGTCAATCTCGCCGCCACCGTGCCCGGCTGGCAGCGCCTCGATGTCGCCGAACGCATGCTGCAGCAGGCCGGTGTTCAGAGCGACAAGCGTCAGGCCTTGGGCGACGACTTCCAGCGTTTCCTCGACAACTCTGGCGGAGCGCTTGCGCCGAAAACGCAAGCAGAGCGCGATGCGCTGTTTAGGGATTTCATGGCCTGGCATGCTCAACAAAACGCGAAGGGCAGAGCTCGGGCCAATTAGTGGCGGCGAAGTATCGTAGGGACGACGTGCTGGGCGCGGTAATCGCGCCCAAGGGGGAGTAATGAGTGATCCCTTGAAACCAGGGCAGCCGCCAGACGACGTGCTGCCTTACGCCCCGAACTGGGCGCGCAATCCCGGTTATCGGCCGTCGCAGCCGAACATCGGATATGACGCGTTTTCCGACGAGGAGAACCCCAGCTATCGGTCGATGGCGCAGATGTTCTCGCCGGACGTAGAGCGCGCCAAGAAACGAAAAACCGGATCTGCCGGCAAGATGTTGTTGCGCTTCGGCGCGGTTGTCGGCGTTGCCGGCGCGGCGCTTGCGCTGTTCATTGGCTATGTCGTGACGCAGCCCGAAGGTGAAGCAACAACGGCGAACAAAGAGCGGTTTGAAGGCGTAAATAACGCCGTTTCCGCTATCCAGGCGGCCCTCAGCCCGAGCAAGGCTCCGGCAGCAACCGCATCGGGGGTAGTGGCGGTTGAAACGGTTCCGGTGAAGCCGGCGCAGGCTAAACCAGAAGCGCAGGCTTCTGCCGACCTTCCTGTTTCTTCGGATCGCGGTGCTGCCCCGTCGGCTCCGCCGGTCGATGCGAATCTGGCACCTGAAGCATCACCGGGGCCGGCTGCCGCAGCATCGGCAGCGCCCGAACCGCCGCCTCAGGTGGCCGCGCTGCCGCCCAAGGATACGCCTCCGGCTCCACCACCGGAGCCCCTCGCACCGCAGCTTACGGCCGGCGAGTTGACGACGCTGATGGCTCGTGGGCGCCGGTTTATCGAGAACGGCGATTTCTCGTCGGCGCGTCCAGTGTATCGTCGTGCTGCGGAAGCCGGTTATGCCGAAGCGGCCCTCGCCCTCGGCGAGACCTATGATCCGGTGACTCTGCGCGAGCGCGGCGTCGTCGGCCTGGTCCCCGACGTGCAGAAAGCACGCGAGTGGTATGAGCGTGCCCGTGACCTCGGTTCGCTCGAAGCGCCGACCCGCCTGGATCGTCTGCCGGGGAACTGAGCCAGTGTATTGACAGGCCGCTTTCGTGCTATTGCGCGGAAGCGGGTCGGACGCCGGACAGCTATGCAATGAGCGCATGGCGCCGAATCCTGCGACCTCCCGCAAATCGTTGATTTTCTTGGGATTGCAGGCGGCCTCCGTTAATTGGCGTTTGCTCGCTTTTGCTAGATCGTTAGGCTAACGTCTGCCCAAAATAGAAGCGGTCAAAAATTCGACCGCCCCCACGCAACAGGGAGCCTTCCGGTTATGGCAGCAGCCGCCAAGGCGAAAAACGCCAAAGTTCCCACGGAGCCTGGCGTATCGAATTCGATCGCCGCGTTCTCCAAGGACGAGGAAGTCGCCGCATTTCGCGACATGCTCAACATCCGCCGTTTTGAAGAGAAGGCGGGCCAGCTTTACGGCATGGGCCTGATCGGCGGTTTTTGTCACCTCTACATCGGCCAGGAAGCGGTCGTTGTTGGAATGACGATGGCGCAGAAGGATGGCGACCAACTGGTTACGTCCTATCGCGACCATGGCCATATGCTGGCGGCGGGCATGGACCCGAAGGGCGTCATGGCCGAGCTGACGGGCCGCAGCGGCGGATATTCGCGCGGCAAGGGCGGCTCGATGCATATGTTCAGCCGTGAGAAGAATTTCTTCGGCGGCCATGGTATCGTCGGGGCCCAGGTGTCGATCGGCACCGGCCTGGCCTTCGCCAACAAGTACAAGGAGAATGGGCAGGTTGCCGTGACCTATTTTGGTGACGGTGCCGCCAATCAGGGCCAAGTTTACGAGAGCTTCAATATGGCGAAGCTCTGGAAGCTGCCCGTGATCTATGTCGTGGAAAACAATCGCTACGGCATGGGCACATCCTATACCCGAGCTTCATCAACGACCGATTTCTCGCAACGCGGCCGCAGCTTCGACATCCCGGGCGAGCAGGTCGACGGGATGGACGTCCGCGCTGTTCGCTCCGCCGCCGAACGTGCTTTCGAGCACGCACGTACCGAAGGTCCATACATCCTCGAGATGCAGACTTATCGCTATCGTGGTCATTCGATGTCCGACCCGGCGAAATACCGCTCGAAGGAAGAAGTCCAGAAGATGCGGGATGAGCACGACCCGATCGAACAGGTCCGCAAGCGCCTGCTTGAAAATAAATGGGCGGAGGAGGACGATCTGAATAAGATCGACAAGGACATCCGTGCGGTGGTGAATGCGGCCGCCGAATTCGCGACGAACGACCCTGAGCCCGATCCGTCGGAGCTTTGGACCGACGTCTACGTCTGACCGACCGACACACCAGGATTGAGCGTTCGCGATGCCGATCGAAGTACTTATGCCTGCGCTGTCGCCCACGATGGAGTCGGGCAAGCTCGCCAAATGGCTGAAGGCTGAAGGCGATAAGGTAAAATCCGGCGATGTGATCGCCGAAATCGAAACCGACAAGGCCACGATGGAAGTCGAGGCCGTCGATGAGGGCGTCCTCGGCAAGATACTCATCAAGGACGGAACGGAAGACGTCGCGGTCAATACGCCGATCGCCATCATCCTCGAGGAAGGTGAGGACGCCTCCGCGGCGGCCGCGCCCGCACCGAAGGCGAAGGCGGACAAGACCGATAAAGACGAGGAGCCGGCAGCCGAAGAAAGGGCCGAGGAAAACGCGCCTCCGGACGCCCCGGAGAAGGGCCCCGGACCCGACGTTGCCCCGTCGGCCGTTGCCACTCCGCCGAAACCTGCGATTCAGCCAGATCCCGAAGTGCCGGAAGGCACGGAGATGGTGAAGCTGACGGTTCGCGAGGCGCTTCGTGACGCCATGGCCGAGGAAATGCGCCGCGACGGCGACATCTTCCTGATGGGCGAGGAAGTCGCGGAATATCAGGGCGCATACAAGGTTTCGCAGGGCCTGCTCGACGAGTTCGGCGCGAAGCGCGTCATCGACACGCCGATCACGGAACATGGCTTCACCGGCGTCGGTGTCGGTGCCGCTCTTGCCGGCCTGAAGCCGATCGTCGAATTCATGACCTGGAACTTCGCCATGCAGGCTATGGACCAGATCATCAATTCCGCCGCGAAGACGCTCTATATGTCCGGTGGCCAGATGGGTTGTCCCATCGTCTTCCGCGGTCCGAACGGTGCCGCGGCCCGCGTGGCCGCGCAGCACAGTCAGGACTTCACCGCCTGGTACAGCCAGGTTCCCGGCCTGAAGGTGATTGCGCCTTACACGGCCGCCGATTTCAAGGGCCTGCTCAAGGCCGCCATCCGCGATCCGAATCCGATCATCTTCCTCGAAAACGAAATCCTGTACGGACAGCACTTCGAGGTGCCGAAGCTCGATGATTTCGTGCTGCCGATCGGCAAGGCGCGCATCGCGCGTTCGGGCAGTGACGTCACCATCGTCTCGTTTTCGATCGGCATGAGCTATGCGCTCAAGGCCGCGGAAGAGCTCGCGGGGCAGGGCATCGACGCGGAAGTGATCGATCTGCGTACGATCCGTCCGATGGACATCGAGACCGTCATCGAATCGGTGAAGAAAACCAATCGTTGCGTCACTGTCGAAGAGGGCTGGCCACAGTCCGGCGTCGGCTCGGAGATCGTCGCACAGCTCATGGAAAAGGCGTTCGATCATCTCGACGCGCCGGTGCTGCGCGTCACCGGCAAGGACGTCCCGATGCCTTACGCCGCGAACCTCGAAAAGCTAGCGCTGCCGTCTGTTGCTGAAGTCATCGAGGCGGTCAAAGCCGTCACTTATCGCGGATAAAAACGGCCATGCCGATCAACATCCTGATGCCCGCACTGTCGCCGACCATGGAACAGGGCAACCTGGTCAAATGGCTCAAGAAGGAAGGCGACAAGGTCAAGGCTGGCGACGTCATCGCCGAGATCGAGACCGACAAGGCCACGATGGAAGTCGAGGCCGTCGATGAAGGCACGCTCGGCAAGATTCTCGTCGCCGAAGGCACGAACGATGTGGCGGTGAACAAGCCGATTGCCGTTCTGTTCGAAGAAGGCGAGGACGCCAGCGCTGTAAGTGCAGCGCCCGCGGAACAACCGAAGACCGCCGCCGCGCCGGAAGCCAAGAAAGAAGAGCCGAAGAAAGACGAGCCGAAGGTCGAGGCGGCCAAGGCGGAACCGGCAAAGGCAGCGCCCGTAGCTGCACCGGTGCCTGCTCCGAAAGCCAACGGTGCCGGCGTAAAGGTGTTTGCCTCGCCGCTTGCACGCCGCATCGCCAAGGAGCGCGGCGTCAACCTGTCGGCCATCGCCGGTTCCGGCCCTCACGGCCGCATCGTCAAGAAGGACGTCGAGTCCGCACGGCCTGGCGCCGGCGCTCCCGCCGCTGCCGGTGGCGGTGCGTTCGGCCTGCCGCTGATGCCGGACGATCAGATCCGCGCGCTGTTCGAGCCGGGCAGCTACGATGTCGTTCCTCACGACGGCATGCGCCGCACCATCGCGACGCGCATGCAGCAGTCTATGATTGTCGTGCCGCACTTCTTCCTCGCCGTCGATTTCGAAGTCGATGCGCTGCTGAAGCTGCGCGAGGAAATGAACTCCTACGCGCCGAAGGAAGACGGCAAGCCGGTCTGGCGCGTGTCGGTCAACGATCTCATCGTCAAGGCGTTTGCGCTGACGCTGAAGAAGCATCCGAACGCGAACGCCTCCTGGACCGAAGGCGGCATGCTGCGTCACCACAATGTCGATATCGGGATTGCGGTCGCCATCCCGGGCGGCGGCCTGATCACGCCGATCCTGCGAAACGCTCAAGACAAGCCGCTGCCGGAGCTCGCCCAGGAAAGCTCGAACCTCGCCAAGCGTGCGCGCGACAAGAAGCTCAAACCGCACGAATACCAAGGCGGTACTGCCGCGATCTCCAATCTCGGTATGTACGGCGTGAAGCACTTCACCGCCATCGTCAACCCGCCGCACTCGACCATTCTGGCGGTTGCCGCGAGCGAAAAACGGCCCGTTGTCGTAGGCGACAAGATCGAAATCCGCACCATGATGACCGCGACTTTGTCCTGCGATCATCGCGTCGTGGATGGCGCCGATGCTGCCAATATCATGCAGACGCTGAAGGGCTTCGTTGAGAAGCCGGTCGGGCTGGTGATGTAATGGCCGACAACACGTTCGACATCATCATCATCGGCGGCGGGCCGGGCGGCTATGTCGCCGCCATTCGCGCCGCGCAACTCGGTTTCAAGACGGCTGTCGTGGAGCGCGAACATCTCGGCGGCATTTGCTCGAACTGGGGCTGCATCCCGACCAAGGCGCTGCTGCGCTCGGCCGAGATTTTTACTTATTTCGGCCACGCCAAGGATTACGGCCTGACGGCCGAAAAATTCGGCTTCGATATTGCCGCCATCATCAAGCGTTCGCGCGGCATCGCCGGGCAGATGAACAGCGGCGTGCAGTTCCTGTTCAAGAAAAACAAGATCACGACGATCTGGGGCGATGCGAAGATCACCAAACCCGGCGAGATCGCGGTCACCGCGCCGACCAAGGGTGTGCTCGGCCCGCCGGTGGAAGGCCCGAAGGGCGCTCTCGGTGCCGGCACCTACAAGGCCGCTCACATCATTGTAGCCACCGGCGCGCGGCCGCGCGTGCTGCCGGGCCTCGAGCCGGACAAGAAGCAGGTCTGGACCTATTTCGAGGCGATGAACCCGGACAAGTTTCCGAAATCGCTGCTCGTCGTCGGCTCGGGTGCCATCGGGGTCGAGTTCGCCAGTTTCTATCGCGCGCTCGGCGCGGAGGTGACGATCGTCGAACTCCTGCCGCAGATCCTGCCGGTCGAGGACGCCGAGATCGCCGCCTTCGCCCGCAAGCAGTTCGAGAAACAGGGCATCAAGATTATCACCGGTGCCAAGGTCACGAAGCTCGACAAGAAGGCCGACAGCGTCACCGCCACCATTGATGTCGGCGGCAAGGCCGAGATGATCACCGCCGAGAAGGTGATTTCCGCCGTCGGCGTCGTCGGCAATATCGAGAATATTGGCCTCGAAGCAGCCGGCGTGAAGACGGACAAGGGCATCGTCGTCACCGACGGCTACGGCCGCACCAACGTCAAGGGCATCTACGCCATCGGCGATGTTGCCGGCCCGCCGATGCTGGCGCACAAGGCCGAGCATGAGGGCGTCACCACGGTCGAGATGATCAAGGGTCTCAAGGTCCATGCGCTTGACAAGGCGAAAGTTCCAGGTTGTACCTACTGCAATCCGCAAATCGCGTCCGTTGGCCTCACCGAGACAAAAGCCAAGGAGCAGGGGCGTCAGGTCAAGATTGGCCGCTTCCCGTTCATCGGCAACGGCAAGGCCATCGCGCTTGGCGAGCCGGAAGGTCTTTGCAAGACGATCTTCGATGCCAAGACAGGCGAGCTTCTCGGTGCGCATCTCGCAGGGGCGGAAGTCACGGAACTCATCCAGGGCTTCGTCGTCGCCATGAACTGCGAGACGACCGAGGAAGAACTGATGCACACGATCTTCCCGCATCCGACTTTGTCGGAGACGATGAAGGAAAGTGTGCTGGATGCTTATGGACGTGTTCTGAACATGTGAAACTTTTTCCCTCTCCCGTTTACGGGAGAGGACGACTCGACGCCGCAAGGCGTCGAGCGAGGTGAGGGGAGAGTCCGAACTCCGCACTCGCTGCTCCTCACCCGGCGACCGCTTCGCGGTCTGCCGACCTCTCCTGCAAGCGGGAGAGGGGCTACGCCGCCATCTTCTCGCAGCTTTCCGCGCATTCCTCGCAGGCGTCGACGCATTCGTCCATGCCGCCGAGCCGTTCGCAGTCCTTCGCGCATTCGCGGCAGATTTCGGCGCATTCCCGGCAGGTGTGCTTGTGATGCGGAGAACCGATCAGCATGAAATGTGCGGCGGTCCGGCAAATCTCCGCGCAGGCCATCATCAGCCGGAAATGCTTCGGCGCGACATGCTCTCCGCCGGTTTCAAGGCAATGGCCCATCGCCGTGGACAGGCAGACCGAATAGCAATCGAGACAGTTGTCGATGCAGTCCTGCATCTCGTCGGAAATGTGCTGCATGGCGGTTCCTCCGAGAAGGCAACCATGCGGGCAGTCGGAGGTTCCCGGCGTTTTTCGCAAAATGCGCCGGTCCGAATCCTTGATCGGGACGTTTACCCTCCCGACATAGCGCGCAACACGGCTTCGACGGCCGGCAGTGAGGAGGACGCATATGGAAGGTGTTGGCTGGTTTGCGACGATCGTGATCGGCATTCTCGCCGGCTGGATCGCGGAAAAGGTCACGAGTCGCGATCACGGGCTCATCATGAATCTGATCATCGGTCTCGTCGGCGCGCTCGTCGGCGGCTGGCTCGCCCAGGTGGCGGGCATTGCCTATACGGGCTGGTGGGCCAGCTTGCTGGTGTCCACGGTCGGCGCCATCGTCCTTCTGTGGATCTGGGGCATGCTGCGCGGCCGCAAAACCGTTTAACCAAGTCCTCTTAACAAGTTACGCGGCGGGGTGTGGTCAGCCATGCTCCGCCGCTGTTTATGAAGCGTCAGGCATCCTATACTAGGGAAGAGAACCTTCACCCGCCCCCAAGGGACCGGATGACCGTCGTACTGGATCTGATCAACAACCCGCGCGGGCCGCGCCATCCCGAGAAGGCGCACAAGCCCGACACGCCGGTTCTGAAGAAGCCGGACTGGATTCGCGTGCGCGCGCCCGGATCGCCCGTTTGGCGCGAGACGCAGGAGATCGTCCGTTCCAACAAGCTCGTCACGGTGTGCGAGGAGGCCGGCTGCCCGAACATCGGGGAGTGCTGGTCGAAGAAGCACGCCACCTTCATGATCCTGGGCGACACCTGCACGCGCGCCTGCGCGTTCTGCAATGTGCGCACCGGTAAGCCTCAGCCGGGAGTAGACGCCGACGAGCCCCGCCGCGTGGCCGATGCTGTCTCCAAGCTCGGCCTTCATCATGTTGTCATTACGTCGGTAGATCGGGATGATCTGGAAGATGGCGGCGCCCAGCATTTCGCCGATGTCATCCGGGCTATCCGCGCGTCAAGCCCGCAGACGACCATCGAAGTCCTGACGCCGGATTTTCTTCGCAAGGAAGGCGCGCTGGAAAAAGTCGTGGCCGCAAAGCCGGACGTCTTCAATCACAATCTGGAAACCGTGCCGGCACTCTACGTCACCGTCCGTCCGGGCGCGCGTTATTTCCATTCAGTGCGCCTGCTGCAACGCGTGAAGGAGCTCGATCCGTCGATCTTTACCAAATCCGGCATCATGGTCGGTCTCGGTGAGGAGCGGAACGAAGTGCTGCAATTGATGGACGATCTGCGTTCGGCCGATGTCGATTTCATCACCATCGGTCAATACCTTCAGCCGACCCGCAAGCATCATGTTATCGATCGGTTCATCACGCCGGAAGAGTTCGAGGCCTACGAGACGGTCGCTTACTCCAAAGGCTTTCTTATGGTGTCCGCCAGTCCGCTGACACGCTCGTCGCATCACGCGGGCGAGGATTTCGAACGGCTGCGCACTGCGCGCGCGGCGAAAACCGCCGCCGAGTAATATGCCCGAGCACCGCACGACGCGGCAGGTACAGCATTCCGCGCAAGACATGTTCGCGCTCGTCGGCCATGTCGAGCACTATCCTCGCTTCGTTCCGCTTTGCGAAAGCCTGAAGGTCAAGAAACGCGAGGAGCGGGAGGGCAAGACCGTCATTCTCGCCGACATGACGGTGGCGTATTCCATGTTCCGCGATACGTTCACGAGCAGGGTCACCATGGACCCGCAGCATCTGACGATCGATGTCGAATACATCACCGGCCCGTTCTCATCGCTGCACAATCATTGGCGGTTCGTGCCGGTTACCGAACATTCCTGCCAGATCGAATTTTTTATCGCCTGGGAGATGAAGAGCCGCGCACTCGATCTTGTTGTTGGCGCGGTTTTCGAACGAGCGTTTCTCAAATTCGCTGATGCCTTCGAGGCGCGCGCGGATTTTGTTTACAACCGCCGCCATTTAGCCGACTCTCCGGCCAAATGAGAGCCGGCGCGATGTTCGCCGCCTCCTGAAGGGGGATTGCATGAGCCCAGAGATGGCGCCGTCGGATCGGCCGACGGAGGGGCAAGGTCGCGCCGCGCTCTATCTATTTGGCGCAGCATTGTTTTTGTCGGCGACACTGCTGTTCGCCGTCCAGCCCATGTTCGCGAAAATGGTCCTGCCCAAGCTCGGCGGCGCGCCGGGCGTGTGGTCGGTCGCGCTCGTGTTCTTTCAGGGCGTTCTGCTGGCTGGCTATGCTTATGCCCATTTCGTGATCCGGAATCTCGGCCCCCGTGCCGGTGCGATCACGCATGTCGCGGTTCTGCTGCTCGGCTGCATCTTCCTTCCGCTTGCTCTCGCCGCCGGCTGGGGACCTCCACCGGACGAGGGGCAGATCTTCTATTTGCTGGGCCTGTTCGGCGTCTCCGTCGGCCTGCCGTTCTTTGCCTTGTCGGCAAACGCTCCGCTGCTCCAGGCGTGGTACGCCCGCACCGGCGCGCCGGGCAAGGACGATCCATATTTCCTCTATGGCGCATCCAATCTCGGCAGCTTTATCGCGCTTCTGGGATATCCGTTTTTCCTGGAACCGACGCTTCGTCTGACAGAGCAATCGCTCTGGTGGTCGATCGGTTACGGCATTCTGCTGGTTTTCATCGCCTGCCTCGGGCTTTACGCAAATCGCGGTGCAGTTGCCGAGCGCCCGCCGGTTGCGACCTCGCCGACGCCGTCCTCGCGGACAAAACTGGCCTGGGTATTTCTTGCTTTTGTACCGACAGCGCTGCTTGTCGCGGTCACGGCGCATATTTCGACCGACATAGCCGCCGCGCCGTTTCTCTGGGTTATTCCTCTTGCGATCTTCCTGCTGACCTTTGTCCTGGTATTCCGGGAGAGGCCGCTCATTCCGTACTATCTTCTGGTTGCGTTTCTTCCGGCGCTTATCGTTTTCGTCGCGGCGGATTGGCTCATCCGCGGCCTTCTTCCGATGTGGGCGCTGGTCATTCTGCATCTCGTCACGTTCTTCGCGGCGACGATGACCGCCCATTCGCGTCTCTACGCAATAAGGCCCGCAGCGGACAGACTTACCGAATTCTATCTCTGGATGTCGTTCGGCGGCGTGCTTGGCGGAGCTTTTGCCGGTCTTGCCGCGCCTTACATTTTCCCGACGATCCTCGAATACCCCATCCTGCTCGTTCTGGCGCTCGCCATCCTCATTCGGCCCGAGAGGGTTAGCGGCGCACAGATCAAGCTGTCGATCGGACTTCTCGCCGTTGGCGCTGCCTTTGCGCTCTATGCGTACAATACCGGTCTTTCGTTGCCGCTCGATTACGACATCGAATTCCGGCGTGCCATCCTTGTCGTATGTTGCGCTGTGCTGCTCATGTTCTTCATGTGGCGGCCGGCGGCCGTGGCGGTACTTGCGCTCATGCTGCTTGCCGGCGGCGTGGTCGCGCCGAGTTCGTCGCTCACCTACATGACCCGCAGCTTCTTCGGCGTGCACAAGATCAACGATTTCCGGAGCGGCGTTTTCCGCGTGCTCTATCACGGCACGACATTGCACGGCGCCACGCAGATGGAAGGCGGAAAGCCGAAATCAGGCTGGCCCGAACCGCTGACCTATTACCATACGCAAAGCCCGATGGCCGAAGTCATCCGCACGGCGCGCGAGGCGGGGCACAGCGCGCGACTTTCGCCGGTCGGGATCGTCGGTCTCGGGTCCGGCTCGCTCGCCTGCTACCGCCAGGAAGGCGAGGACTGGAACTTCTACGAGATCGACACCGACGTCGTGAATATCGCGCGGGACTCCGGCTATTTCCGCTTCCTGCCGGCCTGCGCTCCCGACGCGAAGATCCACATCGGCGATGCACGCATCACGCTCGCCGAAAGCAATCTGAAGCATGAACTGTTGCTGATCGACGCCTTCTCGTCGGATGCCATTCCCGTGCATCTGCTCACGCGCGAAGCCGTGCAGATGTATTTCGACCGCATGACGCCCGGCGGTGTACTCGTGCTCCACATTTCCAATCGCCATCTCGATCTCCTGCCGGAAGTCAGTTCGATCGCGCGCGATCTCGATGTGGTCGCCTGGTACAAGCAGGACGAGCAGCAACCCGATTACGGGCCGCGCATGATTTCGACATCGCTCGTCGTTGCGCTTGCCCGCTATGATCAGGCGCTCGGCGCGCTGCCGTCGCTCGACGGCTGGACCAAGATCAGTTACGAGGAAAACAAGAACCGGGCCTGGACGGACGACTTTTCCGACATCTTCGGTGCGTTCCGGCGTGGCCTGAGGGCTTTCTAACCGTTGGCGATCTCGGCGAGGAGGGCGATGGCCTCCATCGCGGATGCACGGCGCACATGGCCGCGGCCGATATCGCCGAAGCGCTTCTCGCGATGAATGACGCGGCCGTCGCGCCGCGCCGCGGCGAAATGCACGAGCCCCACCGGCTTGTCGGGCGATCCGCCTTCGGGACCGGCAATGCCGGTAATGGATACCGAAATATCGGCGAGCGAGACTTTCAGCGCGCCTTCCGCCATTGCCCGCGCGACACGTTCGCTTACCGCGCCATAGGTCGCCAGCATATTGGCCGGCACCTCAAGAGATGTCTGCTTGGCTTCATTGGAGTAGGTGACAAACCCGCCCTGGACTACGGTGGACGCGCCTGGCGCGTCGGTCAGCGCGGCGGCGACGAGACCTCCGGTACAGCTTTCGGCTGTCACCACGGTCAGGCCCTTCGTCTTGCATAGTTCGAGCAGATCCCAGGCCGCCAGGATCAGCGCCTTGTCGATGCGGGTAAACTCGAGATCGGCTTCGTTCGTCATGCGCTTTCCGTGACCCAGTCTATAACGCGTCAGACCGGCAGTCGAACCGTCGCTGTGGCGATCGCCGCCATGCCTTCCTCGCGTCCGATAAAGCCCATCCGCTCCATCGTGGTTGCCTTGATGCCGACGCGGTCGATGGGGATGCCGAGTATATCGGCAATCACCTTCTGCATCGCCGGCCGGTGCGGACCGATCTTCGGCGCTTCGCTCATCACCGCCACATCGACATTCGCAACGATGCCGCCGCGCGCTTTGAGGCGCTCCGCGGCGAAGGCCAGGAATTTCGTCGAGGGCGCACCCTTCCACTGCGGATCGGACGGCGGGAAGTGCGCGCCGATATCGCCGTCGCCGAGTGCACCGAAGATGGCGTCGCACAGCGCATGCAGCACGACATCCGCATCCGAATGCCCCTTGAGCTTCTTTGTATGCGGAATGCGTACGCCACCGAGCACCACGTGATCGCCTGGCTCGAACTCATGGACGTCGAAGCCGGTGCCGGTACGAACGTCGGGCAGGGCGGCCAATGCCTGCGCTTCGGAGCGGGTGAAGTCGTCGGATGTGGTCAGTTTCATGTTCGCGGGATCCCCGTCGAAAACCGATACGGTCAGGCCGAACCACGACGCCACGGCGCCGTCGTCGGTAAAGTCGTCGCGTCCGGCTTCGGCGGCCTTGGCATGCGCCGCCTGGATGTCGGCAAAGCGGAAGCTCTGCGGCGTCTGGATGCTGCGCAGCTTGGCGCGCTCCAGCGTTTCCTGCCGCGCGTTTCCCTCGACGACGGCGATGGTGTCGGCAACCGGCAGCACCGGGACGGCCGCCCCAGTGATGCGCGCCGCTTCCACCGCACGGTCGATCACGGCCGCCGGTACGAACGGCCGCGCGGCATCATGGATCAGGACTATGTCGGGCCTGCCGGGCGCCAGCGCGTCGAGGCCGCGGCGTACGCTCTCCTGCCGCGTGGAACCGCCCGGCACGGGTTCAATCAGCTTGCCTAGGCCGGCGCTGGAAAGTTCGTAGAGATCGCGGTCGTCGGGATGGATGACGGTGACCACCTGAGATACGCCCGGATGCGTGCAGAAGGCTTCGAGCGAGCGGGCCAGCACAGGTTTGCCGCCGATGGTTCGATACTGCTTGGCCGGGCTTCCCGGAGGGCCACCGGCGCGGGTTCCACGCCCCGCAGCCACAACGATAACGGCGATGTTCGACAACGGATTCTCCAATAGGCCAGCCTTCTAGCCGAGGCCGTCCTGCATGTCTCGCCCACGTTTTGAGGCCTTGCCCCGCCCGAACGCTTCTGCTTAGGTATTGAGCAATATCGGGAGTGCCTAAAACTTGTTCACTTCAACTGGCGAGCGGAACCGAAAGCTGGCGATTGGCGCACAACTCATTGCCAATCCAGTGATTTTGGCTCCGATGTCCGGCGTTACCGACATCGTTTTCCGGCGCATTGCCCTTCACCTCGGGGCCGGAATGGCGGTTTCGGAGATGGTCGCGTGCCGGGAGCTGGCGACCGGCGACGAGGAAGCCCGGCTTCGTGCCGAAGGATCGGGCGTTATGCCGCATATCGTTCAGCTCGCCGGCCGCGAGGCAAAATGGATGGCGGAGGCGGCAAGAGTCGCCGAGGCTTCCGGCGCCCAGATCATCGACATCAATATGGGCTGCCCGGTAAAAAAAGTTACAGGCGGCCATTCGGGCTCGGCGCTGATGAAGGATATCGATCACGCGCTGACACTGATCGAAGCAACCGTCGAAGCCGTCTCGGTACCCGTGACGCTCAAGATGCGGCTCGGATGGGACCATAGGTCGATCGTTGCGCCCGAACTCGCGCGGCGTGCGGAAGCCGCTGGCGTGAAACTCGTCACCGTTCATGGCCGGACGCGCGAGCAATTCTTCACCGGCAAGGCCGATTGGCAAGCCATTCGCGCCGTCAAGGACGCGGTGTCCGTACCTGTGGTCGCAAATGGCGACCTGACGCAGATCGACGATGTGTCCACGATGTTGTCTGCGTCCGCCGCCGATGCCGTAATGGTCGGTCGCGGTGCCCAGGGGCGTCCCTGGTTCCTGGGACAGATCGCGCATTTTCTGGAAAGCGGCGAACGCAAAGCGGATCCCGACCTTGCGACCCAGCATACGTTTGCCCGCGAGCACTACGACGGCCTGCTTTCGCTCTATGGCCGCGAGGTAGGTTTGCGCCATGCGCGCAAGCATCTCGGATGGTATCTGGATGAAGCAGCGCGTTCGACCGGCCAGACTCTCGATCCGCAGATCAAAGTTGATGTACTTACATCATCCAGCCCTGAAGATGTACAGATGAAACTCGCCGCCGCGTATGACGGCCTTGCCTGGAAAGCCGCCGCATGAGCTTGCTTGCCGAACCGCCGACCTCGTCGATGATCGGTTTTTCCGATGCCGAGGGCGTGATCAATGCTCTTCCGCACCCCGTACTTTCGATCGACGATCGTGATCGGGTGACGGGGGCAAATGCCGCCGCCGAGACCTTCTTCCGCATGAGCGCCACGCTTCTGAGGCGCCTTCCGATCGCTGATCTCGTGCCGTTTGGCTCGCCGCTCATTGTCCAGCTGGATCAGGTGCGACAGCGCGGCGCGCCGGTGAACGAATATCGCGTGGATCTGGGGACGCCGCGGATCGGCAACGCGCGCGTCGTCGATATTCACATCACCCCGCACAGCGAAGTTCCCGGTCATCTCGTAATCATGCTTCAGGAGCGGACCATCGCCGAAAAGATGGACCGCCAGATGACGCATCGCGGCGCGGCGCGCTCCGTCATTGCGCTGGCATCCATGCTCGCGCACGAGATCAAGAATCCCCTGTCCGGCATTCGTGGGGCGGCCCAGCTGCTCGAAAGCTCTGCACCCGACGAAGACCGCGCCCTCACGCGCCTCATCTGCGATGAGACCGACCGCATCGTCAAACTCGTGGACCGCATGGAAATCTTTTCCGACGAGCGTCCGGTAGAGCGTGAGGCGGTGAACATCCATGTCGTTCTCGAGCATGTACGCCGTCTTGCACAGTCTGGCTTCGCGCGGGACATCAAGATCGTTGAGGACTACGATCCGTCGCTGCCTCCTGTTTTGGCCAACCGCGACCAGCTCGTTCAGGTGTTTCTCAACCTGGTCAAGAATGCCGCTGAGGCTGCGTCGGGGACGCCCGAAGCCGAGGTCCAGATCACGACTGCGTTCCGGCCTGGTGTCAGGTTAAGCGTTCCCGGTGCCCAGACGCGGGTAAGCCTTCCTCTTGAAATCTGCGTTCGGGACAACGGGCCCGGCGTCAGCGAAGACCTCCTGCCGCATCTCTTCGATCCGTTCGTGACAACCAAACCCACGGGATCAGGCCTGGGTCTTGCATTGGTGGCAAAGATCGTCGGCGATCACGGGGGCATCATCGAATGCCAGTCACAGCCGAAGAATACGACGTTCCGCGTACTGATGCCGATATTTGCCGGCGATCTGCCGAATGAAGCTGGAGAGACGTTGTAATGCCGACAGGAAGCATTCTTGTTGCCGATGACGATTCCGCCATTCGCACAGTGCTGAACCAGGCTCTCTCCCGCGCCGGTTACGAGGTGCGGACGGCCGGGAACGCCGCAACTCTCTGGCGCTGGGTAACGCAGGGGGAAGGCGATCTCGTCATTACCGACGTGGTGATGCCGGACGAGAATGCGTTCGATCTTTTGCCTCGGATCAAGAAGTTCCGGCCGGAACTCCCGATCATCGTCATGAGCGCGCAGAACACCTTCATGACGGCGATCCGGGCCTCCGAGCGCGGCGCTTATGAGTATTTGCCGAAACCGTTCGATCTGAAGGAACTCATCGCCATCGTGGGTCGTGCGCTGACGGAGCCGAAGGCCCAGGCAGAGCCCGCTCCAGCGCCTGAGGAGGTAGAGAACATCCCGCTCGTCGGCCGTTCGCCGGCGATGCAGGACATCTATCGCGTTCTCGCCCGCCTGATGCAGACGGACTTGACCGTCATGATTTCGGGGGAGTCCGGCACCGGCAAGGAACTTGTCGCACGCGCGCTTCATGACTACGGAAAGCGCCGCACCGGTCCGTTCGTTGCGATCAACATGGCGGCCATTCCGCGTGATCTGATCGAGTCCGAACTTTTCGGACATGAGAAGGGTGCTTTCACAGGAGCTCAGGCTCGCTCCACCGGCCGCTTCGAGCAGGCCGAGGGTGGCACGCTCTTTCTCGACGAGATTGGCGATATGCCGATGGAGGCGCAGACCAGGCTGCTGCGCGTCCTTCAACAGGGTGAATACACGACGGTCGGCGGACGGACCCCGATCAAGACCAATGTTCGGATCGTCGCGGCCAGCAACAAGGATCTCAAGATACTGATCCAGCAGGGCCTGTTTCGTGAAGACCTGTTCTTCCGTCTCAACGTGGTTCCTATCCGGCTTCCGCCTCTGAGAGAACGATCCGAAGACGTGCCGGATCTTGTTCGTCATTTCTTCGCGCTTGCGGAACGTGAAGGGCTGCCGCAGAAACAGATCGACGCTGGCGCCCTTGAGCGCATGAAGCGTTACCGCTGGCCGGGGAATGTCCGCGAACTGGAAAACCTGATCCGCCGTCTGGCGGCGCTCTATCCCCAGGACGTCATCACGGCGGGCATTGTCGAAACGGAACTTGCGGAACCGGCGACCGCGCCGGTCGATCTCGAAACCAGCGGTTCTCAGGACGAGATAGGTCCGGCAGTCGAACGCTTTCTGGCGGCCTATTTCTCCCAGTACGGAGAAAACTTGCCGCCCCCAGGGCTTTACCACCGTGTGCTTCGCGAAATCGAGCAACCCTTGCTCGGCGCGGCATTGGCCGCCACGCGCGGCAATCAGATTAAGGCCGCGGAACTTTTGGGCCTTAACCGCAACACTTTACGAAAGAAAATCCGGGATCTCGACCTGAGGGTCGTCAGGAACGCCCGGTAAAAGCTCTTTTCTGCCCGAAAGCTGTCACATTCCAACAACACTGTCGCGCGTCTGCATCACTCGCGATAAGATAGCGCGGCCCAATCGGGGTCAGGGGCAGTAATTTGGCCGTCGAGACATTCACCGCCGATTCCGGCGCGTCTGCCGAAACCGCGGGTCCGGCCCAGATGGGGCCGACGCGTTTTGGCGCGGTGATCCTGGTTCTTGCGCTGCTTGCGACGCTTACGACGTTCCTCGTTCTCGCGGGCCTTACTCCGCTCGTCCCGACGCATGGCGTGGTTGTCTCCATGCTCTGCATCAACATCGCTTTCGGCGTGTTGCTGCTTGGGATGATTGTGTGGCAGGCGCGGGCGCTGTTTCTGGCTAGGAAGCAAAAAGTCGCCGGCGCCAAGCTGCATCAGCAAGTTATCCTTCTTTTCGGCATCATCGCCGTCACACCCGCCCTTCTTCTGGCGGCGGTCGCGGTCGTGACACTGGACCGGGGGCTCGATCAGTGGTTTTCGACCCGCGCACGTACGATTGTTGACAACGCTCTAGTCGTATCCCGCGCGTATCTCGAGGAGCAATTTCGGACCATCCGCGCGGAAACGCTTGCGATGGCCAGCGATCTTAATCGTGCGCGCCCGCTTTACGACAACGAACGCGAACGCTTTCGCGATCTCGTCACGGTTCAATCGACTATTCGCGGAATGCAGGCGACCTACGTTCTGAAACGCGATCTGACGGTCGTGGAGCGCGCGACGAACGATGGCGGCCGCCCGATGCAGATGCCGCCGCCGAATGCGTTTGCCCAGGCAACCGAAACCGAACCCGCGATCCTCTCGCCAAACAGCCAGAATCTGATCGGCGCGGTTTTCCGCTTGGCGGGCTATGACGACCTTTGGTTGTTTGTGGTGCGTGCCGTCGATCCGCGAGCAACGCATTATCTTCGTATGACCGAGGCGGCGGCGGCGGAGTATATCGCCCTCGACCGGCGTCGTTTCGGCGTGCAGGTCGCCTTCGGCCTGATGTATCTCGTCATCGGACTTACGCTTCTTCTGGCCGCGATCTGGATCGGTCTGGCGTTCGCCAACCGGCTGGTTTCTCCTATAAGCCGTTTGATCGGAGCCGCGGACCAGGTCGCTGCCGGTAACCTGTATGTGCAGGTGCCGCATGGAAAACGTGAAGGCGATCTCGGCGGGCTCTCCGAAACCTTCAACCGGATGACGGCTCAGCTCCGTACCCAGCGCAATGCGCTGCTTGAGGCGAGCGAACAGATCGACGAACGTCGGCGATTTAGCGAGGCCGTATTGTCCGGTGTCACCGCCGGCGTTGTCGGTCTGACCGGCGACGGCCGGATCACGCTGGTAAACAAGAGTGCGTTGCAACTCCTCGGATCCAGCGAGGAAGAACTGCTCAATCGCCCGATTGCGGATGCCGTACCCGAACTCGCCGAACTGATTGGCGAGGCGATCGAAGGGAATAGCCGCCTCGTCCAGGGTACCGCGACGCTGAGCCGGATGGGGCGGGAGCGTACCGTCAATATCCGTGTCACGCGCGAACAGTCGGCCGCGCCCGAGCATGGCTACGTGGTTACTCTCGACGACATCAGCGATCTTGTCGCGGCGCAAAGGACCTCCGCATGGGCGGATGTCGCGCGCCGCATCGCCCATGAAATCAAGAACCCGCTCACGCCAATTCAACTGTCCGCTGAACGCATTCGCCGTAAATACGGCAAACACATCACCGAAGATCGAGAAGTCTTCGATCAGTGCACGGACACGATCGTCCGGCAGGTCGAGGACATCAAGCGGATGGTGGACGAATTCTCGTCGTTCGCCCGCATGCCGAAACCCGTTATTGAATCGGAAGACATCTCCGAAACTGTCCGCCAGGTCGTGCTGATGATGCGGGTGGGCAACCCGGAGATCACGATTGATCTCACGGTGCCTGACGAGCCGCTTGTCGCGAAGTTCGACCGGCGTCTGCTGTCCCAGGCCGTGACCAACATCGTCAAGAACGCCGCGGAGAGCATTGCTGGCGTCGAGGAAGAAGAGCGCGGCGAAGGGCGCATCGCCGTCGAGGTGCGGGGAGAGCGGGACCGTATCGTAATCTCGACGACGGACAACGGCGTCGGACTGCCGACCGAGAACCGCTCCCGGCTTCTCGAACCGTACATGACGACGCGGGAAAAGGGCACCGGCCTCGGCCTCGCGATCGTCACCAAGATTCTCGAGGACCATGGCGGCGGCATCGAACTTGGCGATGCGCCGGCGGTCGCCCTCGGAGGGCGCGGCGCGCGGATAACCTTGTGGTTCCCGCGCAGCGACATGACGGAAGAAACAACAATATCCAAAACAGCGGGCGTGGAAACATGAGTTCCGATATTCTGATCGTCGATGACGAAGCCGATATTCGCGAGTTGGTATCCGGCATTCTGGAAGACGAAGGCTACAAGACTCGCGTCGCCCGCAATTCCGATCAGGCGATCAGCTCCATCGAGGAGCGGCGCCCGCATCTGATATTCCTCGATATCTGGCTGCAAGGCTCGAAACTCGACGGCATGCAGATTCTCGATGTGATCAAGGAGAGCCACCCCGACGTGCCGGTGGTCATGATCTCCGGTCATGGCAACATCGAAACCGCCGTGGCGGCGATCAAGAAGGGTGCGTACGATTTCATCGAGAAGCCGTTCAAGGCGGACCGGCTGATACTGGTGGCAAGCCGCGCGCTCGAAGCATCGCGCATGAAACGCGAGCTTCGAGATCTTCGCGAGAAATCGGGACACGCAACCCGGATCGTCGGCAAATCGTCGCTTATCAACCAGCTGCGAGCGACGATCGAACGTGTCGCCCCGACGAACAGCCGCGTCTTGATTTCCGGCGCGCCCGGTTCAGGAAAAGAACTCGCCGCCCGCACGCTTCACGAGTTTTCGTTGCGTGCGAACGGGCCGTTCGTCGCGCTGAATGCAGCCGCGATAACGCCGGAGAACATGGAAACGGCGCTGTTTGGCGTTGAGGGCGATGGCAACGGAAGGGCCCGTTCCGTGGGCGCGCTTGAGGAGGCCCATGGCGGCACATTGTTTGTCGACGAAATTGCCGACATGCCGCGCGAAACGCAAAACAAGATATTGCGTGTGCTTGTCGACCAAAGCTTTTCGCGTGTTGGCGGTTCGGGGCGTGTCAATGTTGATGTGCGCATCATCTCGTCGACGAGCCGCGACCTGCCCGCTGAAATCTCGCTCGGCAATTTTCGTGAAGACCTTTTTCACCGTCTCGCCGTTGTGCCGATCCGCATACCGAGCCTATCGGAACGGCGTGAGGATATTCCGGAGACGATCGACTTCTTTCTCGACCAGATCGCGCAGCAGACCGGCCTGCCGAAGCGCTTGATTGCGGAAGATGCGATGGCCGTACTTCAGTCGCACGACTGGCCGGGCAATGTTCGCCAGCTCCGCAACAACGTCGAGCGGTTGATGATCCTGGCCGGTGGTGAGCCGGATGTGGTCGTTACGGCAAGCATGCTTCCGTCGGAGGTCGGAACGATGGTTCCGCCGACGCCGAATGGCAGCGGAGGCGAACAGCTTATGGGCATGGCGCTGCGGGAGGCGCGTGAGGTTTTCGAACGGCAGTATCTGATGGCTCAGATCAGCCGGTTCGGCGGCAATATCTCCCGCACGGCGGAGTTCATTGGCATGGAGCGCTCGGCATTGCACCGTAAGCTCAAGGCGCTTGAAATCGGGTGATGGCGCCGCCTCATGGAGTGACGATGCAGCCGGCTTGCGGTAAGCCCAACGATGCGCGCGGCAAAACTCGCGCGGTAGCGAGCGCATCATGAAAGTTGTGATTTGCGGAGCAGGGCAGGTTGGTTTCGGCATCGCTGAACGTCTTGCCGCCGAGGGCAATGATGTTTCGGTCATCGACCTTCAGCCGCGTCTGATCCAGACCATTTCGGATAGCCTTGAGGTCCGCGGCTTCGTCGGGCACGGGTCGCATCCCGATGTGCTGGCACAGGCAGGCCTTGAGCAAGCCGATATGCTGATTGCCGTCACGCAGTCGGACGAGGTGAACGTGGTCGCCTGTCAGGTCGCCAATGCGCTGTTCAACGTACCGACAAAGGTCGCTCGCATTCGTTCCCAGGAATATCTGCAGCCGCAATGGGCCGACATCTTCGCCCGCGAGAACCTGGCCATCGATGTCGTCATTTCGCCGGAACTCGAAGTAGGGGAGGTCGTTCTCCGCCGGCTCGAAGTTCCGGGGGCAGCGGACACCCTTAATTTCGCCGACGACAAACTGATCGTTGCCGCCATCAACTGCGGGGAAGAATGCCCGATCATCGATACTCCGCTCAGCCAGCTGACCGAGCTGTTTCCCGATCTGAGGGCAAGGGTGATTGGCATAAAGCGCGGCGAGCGAGTGTTCGCGCCGCGGGGCATGGACAGTATTCTCGCCGGTGACCTGGCCTATGTCGCAGCCGAACGCAACCAGCTTGAACGTACGCTGACCATCTTCGGCCGGGACGAGAAGCCCGCGCGGCGCGTCATCATCGGCGGGGCTGGAAACATCGGGGTCTATGTCGCGACGGAGCTGGAACGCCGCGTTTCCGGCGCGTCCGTGAAGGTTATCGAACCAAATGCAACGCGGGCGCTTGAGGTCGCCGACAACTTCAAGCGTGGCGTTGTGCTCAACGGCAGCGCCTTGGACGAAGTGGTCTTGAAAGAGGCTGACGTGAGCAACGCGGATACGTTCGTGGCGGTCACGAACGATGAGCGCGTCAATATACTGTCGGCCGGTTTGGCGAAAAAGCTTGGCTGCCGCCGCAGCCTGTCCCTCGTGAATTCGACGACGTTTGCTCCGTTGCTGGCTGATCTCGGCGTCGACATGCAGGTGAATCCGCGTGGTGTAACCGTGTCGCGTATTTTGCGCCATGTGCGCCGTGGTCGTATCCGCGAGCTTCATTCCGTGCTTGAGGGTAAGGGGGAGCTGATCGAAGCCGAGGCGCTTGAAACCTCTCCGCTCGTCGGTGTCCCACTCCGCGAATTGAACGTGTTTGAAGGAATGCGAATAGGCGCAATCTATCGCGGCGGAAAAATCATCCTGCCGCATGGCGATACCGTTCTTCAGGCGGCAGATCGCGTTATCCTGTTCGCGGAAGCCGAGCGGGTTAAAAAGGTAGAGCAGCTGTTTCGTGTCAGCCTGGAATTTTTCTGAGAGATATCGTGAGCCGCATCGTATACGTCAACGGGCGTTATGTTCCGTACGCACAGGCAACGGTCCATGTCGAGGACCGCGGCTTTCAGTTCGCCGACGGCGTTTATGAAGTCTGCGAAGTTCGGGCTGGCCGCATCGTCGATGAAGAGCGCCATCTTGCCCGGCTGAACCGGTCTTTGCGTGAACTGTCCATAACGCCGCCCATGAGCGATGCCGCGCTCCGTGTGGTGATAAGCGAGGTATTGCGTCGCAACATGGTCCGCGACGGCGCCGTTTATCTGCAGGTCACCCGCGGCACGGCGCGGCGCGATTTCGTCTTTCCCGATCCGGACGTCGTGCCGACCCTCGTGGTCACGGCCCGTTCCGTCGATCCGTCCAAGGGGCAGAACACGGCGGAGCAGGGTATCGCGGTTGTCACGGTGCCCGAAAGCCGCTGGACGCGTGTCGACATCAAGACGATCGGACTCCTGCCGAATGTGCTCGCCAAAATGCAGGCAAAGGAAGCAGGCGCCCGGGAGGCGTGGTTTGTGGATCGCGACGGTTATGTAACCGAGGGTGGCTCCAGCAACGCCTGGATTGTCTCCGAGAGTAACGTGCTGATCACCCGGCCGGCCGAAAGCGGGATATTGCGCGGCATAACCCGCACGACGCTTTTCGACCTTGCACAGGCCCAGGGTCTGAAGATCGAGGAACGTGGCTTCACCGTCGATGAGGCCTTAAATGCCCGCGAAGCCTTTATCACTTCCGCAACTACGATTGTGACACCGGTCATCCGGATCGATTCAACAGTTATCGGCGGGGGTAAGCCCGGGCCGCTGGCAATGCGACTCAGGGAGAAATTTCACTCTGTTGCGGCGTCCCGGCCAATCTAAGCACCAGATTTGCTTGCGAAAGGGCTCTTGCTTGCGTCTAATGCGGTGTGGACGAGAGCATATGGCGTCCATGAGGCTGCGAAACGCAGACCCCGGAGGACAATAAGAACATGGCCGAACGCGCCCAAAATCTACAGGACACCTTTCTCAACTACGTCCGCAAACACAAAGTCCCCCTCACGATATTTCTCGTGAACGGCGTGAAGCTGCAGGGTGTCGTCACCTGGTTCGACAATTTCTGCGTTCTGCTTCGCAGGGACGGCCATTCGCAGCTTGTATACAAGCACGCGATCTCGACGATCATGCCCGGTCATCCTATCTCCCTCTTTGAAGGGACGGATGACGAGAAGGCTGATTGACCGGACCACGCCGCAAAACTGACTTAGAGCTGCCACCGCCGGAGAGCGGGGGCACGACTGGCCGCGCCGTCGTTATCGCGCCTTATCTCCGGCAGGCAAAGGATGCGCCCCTGCGCAGTCCTGAAGCGCGGCTCGAAGAGGCCATAGGGCTCGCGCGTGCCATTGACCTCGATGTCGTCAGCTTCGGCTTGGTGCCTTTGTCGCAAATCCGGCCCGCAACCTTCATCGGAACAGGGAAGGTTGACGAACTGGCTGGCATCGTTCGGGCAGAGAATGCGGATTTGGTCGTCGTGGATACCGCGCTGTCGCCCGTGCAGCAGCGCAACCTTGAGAAGGCGTGGTCCTGCAAGGTCCTCGATCGCACAGGCCTGATCCTCGAAATTTTCGGCCGGCGCGCTCAAACGAAAGAAGGCACGCTCCAGGTGGAGCTTGCTCATCTCAACTGGCAGAAAAGCCGCCTCGTGCGTTCATGGACTCATCTCGAGCGCCAGCGCGGCGGGTTCGGCTTTCTCGGCGGTCCCGGCGAGACGCAGATCGAGTCCGATCGCCGCGTCATCGGCGAGCGTATTCACAAGATCGAACGCGAACTGGAACAGGTGCGCCGGACACGCGGCCTGCATCGTTCGAGCCGCAAGCGCGTTCCATATCCGATCGTGGCGCTGGTTGGTTACACCAACGCCGGGAAGTCGACGCTTTTCAACCGCATGACGAAGGCCGAGGTCATGGCGGCCGACATGCTGTTCGCGACGCTCGATCCGACTCTGCGCGCGATAGATCTGCCCCACGGCACGCGCGTCATCATGTCGGATACAGTTGGCTTTATTTCAGATCTTCCGACCACGCTCGTCGCCGCTTTCCGCGCGACCTTGGAAGAAGTGCTTGAGGCCGATGTCATATTGCATGTACGCGACATCTCTCACGGCGACACCGAAGCGCAGTCGCAGGATGTAATGAATATCCTTGGGGAACTCGGCGTTGATCCGCACGGCGGGCGGCTGGTCGAAGTCTGGAACAAGATCGATGCGCTCGACGAAGAAGCCGCGGCGCGGCTGCGCGAAGTCGCAAAGCGCGAAAAATCTGCTCCCGTTGTCGTTTCGGCCCTTACGGGGGAGGGTGTCCCCCAGCTGCTCGATGAAATCGAACGCAAGGTTTCGGCCGGGCGGAGCACAATGGACATTGCCGTCTCCGCCTCGGATGGAGAAGGGCTCCACTGGCTCTATGAGCACACGGAGGTGCTTGATCGCGCCGATGCGGGCGATGGGTCCCTGAAACTGACGGTGCGGGTGCCACCCGAACGAGCCGAAGGCGTTCGCCGCCGCTTCATTACTGGCTAGTTCGCTCCACGATTTTTGCCGCGTTCCAGAGCGCATCCATTTCCTGCAGGTTCGATTGCGCGGGCGTTCGCCCCTCGCGCGCCAGTTCCGCTTCGATAAAGCGGAATCGCCTTTCGAACTTCGCGTTGGCACGCCGCAGGGCGACTTCAGGATCGGCTTTCGTATGGCGCGCCAGATTGGCGACGGCAAACAACAGATCACCGATCTCGTCCAGGCGCTCGTCGTCGCTTGCGGAAACATCCAGCGCCTCTTCGACCTCGTCGATCTCCTCGCGAATCTTGGCGAGCACGAGCCTCGCCGAATTCCAGTCGAAGCCGACCGTGCCGGCCTTGGCCTGCAGCGCAACGGCCCTCGAAAGTGAGGGAAGGGCGGCGGGAACACCATCGAGCAGTCCTCCGGAATAGTCCGTACCGCGCTTTTGCGCGCGCTCGGCTTTTTCCTCGGCCTTTATACGATCCCAGACAGCTTTGATTTCATCCGGCTTGAGGGCACGAGTGTCGCCGAAGACATGCGGATGGCGGCGGACAAGTTTCGCCGTGATGGCTTCGACAACGTCTGGAAAAGCGAAGGAGCCTTCCTCCTCGGCGATGCGGGCGTGGAAGATGACCTGGAGCAGAAGATCGCCAAGTTCCTCCCGCAGGTCGTCGCGATCCTCACGAGCGATCGCATCGGCCACTTCAGCGGCCTCTTCCAGGGTGTAGGGAGCGATCGTCGCGAAGGTCTGTTTCAGATCCCACGCGCACCCGGTTTCCGGATGGCGCAGGGCCGCCATAATTTCAATCAAACGGGCGATATCGCGGGACGGGATCACGTCGGCTCCTTATAGGCACGATCCTATGCGCCATGTTCGCGGCCGCGAGGCAAGTGTTCGATCAAGTTGACGGTCATGCCTCGAGCAGGTCTTCCAGATCGAGTCTTTGGGTCGTCATCGCTAGCGCACCATCCGGTGCCCGTGGCCATTCGGTCGCGGGACGGTCCCAATACAGCTCGACGCCGTTGCCGTCAGGATCGCGCAGATAGAGCGCCTGGCTGACGCCGTGATCCGATGCACCGTCGAGCGCAATTCCCGCCGCGATGAGACGCCGGAGGGCGTCGGCGAGGGCGGCGCGGGTCGGGTAGAGGATCGCGGTGTGATAGAGACCCGTGGTGCCGGGGGCCGGCGGAGGGCCGCCTTTGCTTTCCCAGGTATTGAGACCGATGTGGTGGTGGTATCCGCCGGCTGACAGGAACGCGGCCTGCGTGCCGTAGCGCTGGGTGAGCTCGAAGCCGAGAACGTCCCGGTAGAATCCGAGCGCGCGGTCGAGATCCGCGACCTTCAGATGGACATGCCCGATCCGTGTGCCGGGATCGATCGGCTTTGCCGTATTGGTCATGCCTGAGAGATAGGTTGTCGTTCAGACTGCGCAATCGTGCAGTTTTGCATGTCTCCCGGTGTCCGGAACCAAGCGCCAACACATGTGGACATGACCTTGGAGCAACACTCGCCGCGGCTTCGATATGCTACGCAAGATGCTGAAAAACCTTCCATTCGGATGCGGAGAGCATGCAAGTCGCCATCGACATGGGCGCGCAGCAGAATGGCGCGCGGGTATCAATCGATCTTGAGGAGTTGCTGGCTACGCGATTGCTGGTGCAGGGGAATTCCGGTTCCGGCAAGTCACATCTCCTGCGCCGCCTCATCGAGCAATCCACCAAATGGGTGCAGCAGATCGTGATCGATCCGGAAGGCGATTTCGTCAGTCTTTCGGAGCGTTACGGGCATCTGGTCGTGGACGCCGAGCGCAGCGACAGCGATCTTGAGGAGATCGGCCGCCGTGTTCGCCAGCACCGAGTATCGGCGGTCCTCAATCTCGAAAGCGTCGACCTCGAAACCCAGATGCGGTGCGCCGGCGCGTTTCTGAACGGGCTTTTCGACGTGCCGCGTGACCACTGGTATCCCGTTCTTGTTGTTGTTGATGAAGCGCAGCTCTTCGCGCCCGCTGCCGCCGGCGACGTGACGGAAGAGGCGCGCAAGATTGCGCTCGGCGCCATGGCGAACCTGATGTCACGCGGGCGAAAGCGGGGACTTGCCGGCGTCATTGCAACGCAGCGTCTCGCCAAGCTCGCCAAGAACGTCGCGGCCGAAGCTTCGAATTTCCTCATGGGCCGCACATTTCTCGACATCGACATGGCGCGCGCCGCCGATCTTCTCGGCATGGAGCGACGGCAGGCGGAAACGTTTCGTGATCTGCAGCGCGGAAGCTTTGTTGCGCTCGGTCCCGCGTTGTCCAGGCGCGCGCTGACTGTACATATCGACACTGTGGAGACGGGCGCGAAAAGCGTAAGCGCCAAGCTCATTCCAATGCCGCAGGAGGCCGTCGAAGACATTCAGGACGTCATCTTCGCTCCTGTGGCGCAGGAACGAGCGGCTGCGTCCTCACGTACCACGAGCACGACCGATCTTCTCCGGCAGCTCGCCCAAACGCGGATCGCGACAGAAGCCGATGTCGAGGTAGGCCCGGAAGCGGCAGAAATCGACACGGCGGCTCGCGAGGCAGCGCTGGAAGACGCGCTGCGCGCCGTGGTGGCCGATCCGGAATCGGCATTCCGCTCCATCGCGGTTCTGTATCAGGATTTCGTCATGCGCTGCCGTATCCAGGCCGTGCCAGGTGAACCGCTGGATCTGCCTGAATTCCGCCGCCGGATTGCTATTGCGCGCGCCGGCGTTCCTGTGGCCACCAAGCAGCAGGGCGCGGAATGGGACGCAGCGGTCGCGCTGTCCGCACAGCTCACCGAGGATCTCCAGGGGCTGTTCTTGACACTGGCGCGGGCGGCCATGGAACAGATTCCATGTCCCGGCGATCTGCAACTGGCCAGAGTGTGCGGAAGCCGCTCGCCGGGCCGCGCGCGGCGTCTGCTGACCTATATGGAAGAAAAAGGATTTCTCACATTGCAGAGCGACCGGCGCGGCAACCGCATTGTCGCGTTTCCTGATCTCGGCTGGCAAACCCAGCCGGGACGGCCAGATGCCGCGTAGCCCGCAGAGACGCTGCCAATGGGCTTTTAACCGGCCAAACGAAAGGCAGGGATTTGCTGCGTCCTTATAGCCCAAGTCGCATAAGATATATTATGGAACTTGCGATGATGGTGCGCGGGCGTTGGAGATTCCGCATCGCGTTCCGTGCAAGCGACTCTACCATTTAGGTGAAATCGAGCTTCAGTCCGTCATAGGCCGGCACGACATTCTCCGGCAGCGACGCTAACAGCGCCCGGTAGTCAAGGTCCGTGTGAAGGTTGGTCAACACGGCGCGGCGCGGTTTGAGCTGCTCGATCCAGCCCAGCGCTTCGGCGAGCGTGAAATGGCTCGGATGCGGAGCGATGCGCAGCGCGTCCACGATCCATAAGTCGAGCTCGCGAAGATCGTCCAAAAGCTCATCCGGAATGGCGTTCAGATCCGGCGTGTACGCCATGTCGCCGAACCTCAATCCGAGCGCCTCCGTGTTTGCTCCATGAGGCAAGCGGAAGGCCTTCACGGCGACGTCACCGCCCGGCCCGGCAATCCGTGTATCCTCACCCGGCACGATGTAATGCTCGTCCAGGATCGGCGGATATTCGCTGCCATCCGGCGGCGCGAATGCGTAGTCGAACCGTTTCCGCAGGCCGCGCGACGTTTCCGGGTCATGCCAAAGCTCGATACGGCGCCTGTTATGGATATACAGCGGGCGCAGATCGTCGATGCCATGCGTATGGTCCGCATGGTCGTGTGTGATGATAACTCCGTCCAGCACGTCGACCTGTTCCCCGATGAGCTGCTCACGAAGATCCGGGGATGTGTCGACAAGCACCTGCGTGGTGCCTTCCGGGCCTTTCCGGCGCACCAGAATCGAGCAGCGCCGGCGGCGGTTCTTCGGCTCATTCGGATCGCAACGACCCCACCCTTGGGCCACACGCGGCACGCCGCCTGACGATCCGCAGCCGAGTATTGTCACTGAGAACATCATTGGCTCAATCCAAGCGCCGATCGCGGCACTTTCGTAAAAAGCCGAGCAAAATTTTCAGTTGTGCATTGTGCCGCTTTTTCGAATGTCCATCCCCGAATATCGGCAAGAACCTGCGCCGTATGCACGGTGTATGACGGCTCGTTCGTCTGCCCGCGGTGCGGCGCAGGCGCGAGATATGGCGCATCGGTTTCGACAAGAATCCGGTCGTCTGGAACGCTCATCGCGATGTCGCGGACATTCTGCGAGTTCTTGAAGGTTAGTATGCCGGAGAACGAGACATAGAGCCCAAGCGCGACGCCCCGGCGTGCGAGCTCCGCACCGGACGAATAGCAATGCAGAACGGCCGGAAAAGCACCTTTCGCGGATTCGTCCTCCAGTATCCGGATCATGTCCTCATCGGCTTCGCGCGCATGAATGACCAGCGGCAGGCCCGTCTCGCGCGCTGCCGCGATATGCGTCCGAAATCCCTGCGCCTGCGCATCGCGCGGCGCATGATCGTAGTGATAGTCGAGTCCCGCCTCGCCGATCGCTACGATTTTCGGATGTTCCGCGATGCGGATGAGGTCTTCAGCCGATACGTCGAGCTCCTCGTCTGCATTGTGCGGATGCGTGCCGACTGAGCCAAACACGTTGTCGTAGGTTTCGACGATCTCCCGAATCCGGTCGAACTCTTTCACGCGTGTCGAGATGGTGACCATTGCGCCGACGCCGGCCTCTTTCGCCCGGCGGACGATTGCATCCCTGTCCGCGGAGAATTCCTTGAAATCGAGATGGCAGTGGCTGTCGACGATCATGTCGCTACCGCCTCGACCGCCTCCACATAACGGGGGAAAATCGGCGCGGGCACCGGGAGATCCACCCCGCCCTTCAGCCTGCCCTTCTCGCCCAGCGAGGCGAAGTTTCTCTCCGAAACCGGAACACCAAGCAGATCGAGTAGTTTGCCGGAAGCCGTTGGGGTGACTGGAAGCGTCAGGATTGCGACGTTCCGTAGCACTTCGATCGTCGTGTAAAGCACGGTCGCCCGGCGCTCGGGGTTATCCTTCAGTTTCCATGGCTCCTCGGATGCGAAATAGCGATTGGCGTCCGCTACCACCTTCCAGATCGAAGCGAGCATGGTGTGCAGCGCAAAATCCATCATGGCCCCGCGCGCTTCATCGATCAGCGTATCGGCGGAAGCGAGGATGGCCTTGTCAGCGTCCGTGAACGCGCCCGGCTCAGGCACCTTGGCGCCGCCCTTGCCGATCATGGATAGCGAGCGTTGCGCGAGATTGCCGAGATCGTTGGCGAGATCGGCGTTGATGCGCTGCACGATCGCCTCATGGCTATAGCTGCCGTCCTGGCCAAAGGGCACCTCTCGCAGGAAGAAATAACGCACCTGATCGACGCCATAGGCGTCGGTGATCGTGAACGGGTCGATGACGTTGCCGACCGACTTCGACATCTTCTCGCCCTTGTTGAACAGGAAACCATGCGCATAAACGCGCTTGGGCACATCCAGTCCCGCCGACATCAGGAAGGCAGGCCAATACACGGCGTGAAACCGAATGATGTCCTTGCCGATAACATGCACGTCCGCAGGCCAGTATTTCCTGAATGCCTCCGAATCCGTATCCGGATAGCCGACGCCAGTGATGTAGTTCGTCAGCGCGTCGACCCACACATACATGATGTGATCGTCGGCACCGGGGACCCTGATCCCCCAGTTGAATGTCGTGCGGCTGATCGACAAGTCCTGAAGACCGCCCTTGACGAAACTCACGACCTCATTCCGCCGTGCATCCGGACCGATGAATTCGGGATCGTCCGCGTACAGCTTCAGCAGCCGGTCCTGATAGGCCGACAACTTGAAAAAATAACTCTTCTCCTCGACCCACTCGACAGGAGTACCTTGCGGCCCGAGCCGGACGCCATCCGAAACATTTGTCTCGTCTTCGGCATAAAATGCCTCGTCGCGAACCGAATACCAGCCGGCGTATGTATCGAGATAGATATCGCCCGCCTCCTCCATCTTCTTCCAGATGGCCTGCGACGACGCATGGTGCGCCGGCTCGGTTGTACGGATATAGCGATCGAAGCTGACCCCAAGACGTTCGCACATATCCTGAAACTTCGGAACATTGCGGGCGACGAGATCGCCAGGCGCGATGCCTTCCTTCTGCGCCGTCTGAAGCATCTTGATGCCGTGTTCGTCGGCGCCCGTCATGAAGAACACGTCGCGTCCATCGAGGCGGTGAAACCGCGCGATGGCGTCGGCTGCTATGGCTTCGTATGCATGGCCGATGTGAGGCGCGCCGTTCGGGTACGCGATGGCGGTTGTGATGTAATAAGCAGAACGGTCGGCCATTTTGACTCTAGAAACGGATCAGCCGCGGGTCGCCGCGGCCAGATCGGAGAATATCGACAATACGAGCGGACGCTTGTCGAGGTTGTAAATCTCGGCTTCCCGCACCGTGCGAGCGGTTTTCTCCCACAGCCCCGCCCAAGCCGCAAGGCGGGTATCTCCCCTTGCCGCTCCAAGGGTTAGGCGCTGGTGAAGCCAGTCCTGAATGACCCCGATCATGAGGTCGAAACGCTCGGTTCCATCCCGGCCGGCGACCCGCTCGGCAAGTCCATGAACGGCCGCAAAATCGAGATCCGGCAGGCGGTCTAGCATTCCGACGACGACCTCGCGCATCTCGACGCTGCCTTCGGAAAGCATGGCCGCGGCGCGCCGGACAGACCCTCCGGCCGCGTCTGCTATTCGGCGTAGGTCGTCTCGGGCTGCTTCGCCGGTCAGATCGGGCAGCCCGGCCAGAACCTCAAGGACCTCTCCTGCGTCCAGGGGCTTCAGCAAAAGTGTGCGGCAGCGCGATCTTATCGTCGACATCAGGCGCTTCGGCGCCGTCGACAGGATGAAGAACAGCGAACGCGGAGGCGGCTCCTCAAGCACCTTCAGAAGTGCGTTGGCTGCATTGAGGTTGAGATCGTCGGCGGTATCAACGATGGCGATACGCCATCCCCCTTCTCCCGCGGTCGTATTAAAGAAGGACACAAGCTTGCGCGCTTCGTTGACCGATATCTCGGCCATCAGATTGCGGCCGTCTTTGGTAAAGCCGCGCCGGAGGGCGAACAGATCGGGATGAGCCTGCTGGGCGAGGCGGCGTGCCGCCGGTGCATCGGCATCGACCGACATATCCGCTGCATTCTGCACGGCCTCAGAATGGGGATCGGAGTTGACGAGAATGAATCGGGCAGCGCGATAAGCGAGGGTCGCCTTTCCGATGCCCTCCTCCCCGCCGACGATCCAGGCATGGTGCATCCGGCCTGAACGGTAGCTGTCGAGGATGGTTTTCTCGGCCACGCCGTGCCCGACAAGCTCCCTGCGTTCTCGCGGATGGGGGGTGTCGTCCAACCGGTCCGGTTCGAGAAGATCGTCGGCGCTCATACCATTTCAAGTCCGTACGCCGCCGCCACCTGTGCCAATACAATGTCCGCCACCCTGTCGGCAGTCATAAGAGCGTCAATAACGTGTATACGGTCCGGCTCGGCCGCGGCGATGTCGAGGAATGCTCGCCTCAGCGAACGATGATAGTCGATCTGTTCAGCTTCGAACCGATCCGGCGCATGGCCCCGCGAGCGCATCTGGGCGCGACGAAGCCCCTCCTCTGGGGGTAGGTCGAGCACAAAGGTCAGTCCCGGCATGGTGTTGCCAACGACAACGCGTTCCAGCGCTTTCAGAATGCGCGGATCGAGATTGCCGAGTGCTCCCTGGTAGGCACGGGTGGAGTCGAGGAAACGGTCGCACAGCACCCAGCTTCCGCGCGCAAGAGCCGGCTCTATTGTCGTGCGCAAATGATCGATGCGGGCAGCCGAGAAAAGCGTCGTTTCGGCAAAGGCACCAAAGTCCTTCGCCTTTCCCGAAAGTATGATTTCCCGGAGTTTCTCGGCTTCGGGAGAGCCGCCCGGCTCACGTGTGGTTACAACATCGTGCCCATACGCGCGAAGCCGTCCCGCCAGAAGCTCGACCTGGGTCGACTTGCCTGCCCCCTCCCCGCCTTCGAAAGTAATGAAGCGCAGTCGCGCATTGGGGTCAGACACTGGGGAACAGCTTCTCGATAAAGGAATGGAGCGAGCCGGCGATAAGCTCGTAGCTCGCGTCGAAGGCGCGCTGAAATAGCGAACCCTCCGTTATCTCTTCGGCAGCAGCCAGAGGTATCTCGCGTTGAAGCATGCTGTCTCGCCAGATCCGCAGAACGCCGACGCGATCTCCCCGTTGCACTGGCGCTGTGATCGGGCCGCGATATACCACGCGTGCCACTATGCGGCTGTTGCCATCCTTGGGAACAGGCAAGGTAATGGCTTCCTCGGTGACAAGGCTGACCGAGCCTTGCGTACCGCCAAAAACCTGCGCATGCGCTACAACGTCTCCGGCCTTGAAGAGTGCGCGATCGATATAACCATCAAAGCCCCAATCCAGCAGGGCCGTCGTCGCACGCAAACGAACCTTGTCATCCGGCAGACCGGCCAGCACAGCCACAAGCCTTTTGCCGTTGCGTACGGCGGACGCGGCAATCATGTGTCCCTCGCCCGCCGCCGAGCCGACCATAAGCCCGTCCGCACCGGCATACTGCCCCAGCAAAGGATTACGGTTGAGCTGGCGCACCCCGCCGAAGTCGATTTCCGGTTCAGCGAACACCGGATACAGGTCCGGATATTTCGTGGCGAGACGCTGCGTCAGACGGCCGAGATCGCGCACGGTCGTTTGCTGACCCGGGGCCGGCAGACCGGTCGAGTTCACAAACACCGACGAAGCAAGACCGATCTCTTTCGCCGTCGCGTTCATACGTTCGACGAATTTCGGTTCCGTCTCCGCGATGCCTTCGGCAAGAGCGATCGCGCCATCGTTGGCAATAACAATAGTGATGCCGCGTATCAGATCCCGAACGGAGACTTCGCTGCCGACACGCGCAAACATCGTGGTGGTGCGTGCTGGCGCGCCGCCTGTACGCCACGCATGTTCGGATATCTTCACCGGTGCAGTCGGCGACAACCAGCCGCGTTTTATGTCGTCGAACGCCACGGCCAGCGTCATGAGCTTTGCCAGGCTCGCCGGCGGGAACGCTGCGTCCGCTTCCTTGGCATAGAGAACGGCGTCGTTCGTGGCGTCGATCAGGATCGCGTGACGAGCGTCGCTGTCGAACGGCTGCGCGTTTGCCGGCAGTGCCGTGACGCCCGCCAGAAACCCTAGGACCGGAATAACAAATCGCATCGCCATGGAGTCGCCGCCTCGCTGCGCCGTATTAGCGCGAGCGCGCCCCGTGGTACAATCCGGGAAGGATCAGCGCTGGGCGTTATACGCCGATGGGCTGAAGGCAAAACCGCTCAAGACCGGCTGGACCAAGACTCCCTGCCGGGTCAAAGGCTGTGGGGTCGAAAAGCCGCTGAAGGCGGCTCCGACCCGGCTTTGGGTCGTGGCAGGATTCGGCGTGGTCGCCGGGGTTGCCGCTGGAGCGGTCTCCAGGCTTGCCAGGGCCGTGGTCGGCAGATTGCCGTTCACACGATAAGTCGCGAGCAGCTTGCCCTCGTCGCTGCCGGACAGCGCGGCCGGCCCGACATAGTCGATCCGGACACGAGCCATTCCCTTATGTTTGAAATTGAGAATTTCGGCGACTCGCTCCGAGACATCCAGCGCACGATCACCGTGGAACGGCCCCCGGTCGTTGACTCGCACCACGATGGACTTGCCGTTGTTGACGTTCGTCACGCGTGCATAAGAGGGCAGTGGCAATGACGGATGAGCGGCCGAGATGGACATCTTGTCGAAGATTTCGCCGTTGGCTGTCGAACGGCCGTGGAATCCGGTTCCATACCATGACGCCAGCCCCTCGGCTGAATAGCCTTCGAGGTTTTCCGGCAGCGTTTGGTCCTTCCCCGCGACCTTATACGGTTTGGAAACCAGCACTTCCTCCTCCGCGGCAGGACTCTGTTTGGCAGTTTCCTCTACCTGAGGGTCCGCTGCGGCAACAGCGTTCAATCCTGGATTGACGTTCGGCGAGGAGCACCCTGCAAGAAAAAGCAACGGGGCGATGAAAGCGCACAGGACAAACACATCCGGCAACGGACGATACGCGCAACCAGACGCGCCCGTCTCCCCCCGCCACCGTCTGCCTGTTAACGCAGCGTCCCTCATCCCGTCCCCGTGGTGACCCCGATCACCGGTGCAATGGAGAGCTTCTCAAAGTGTCAATTATGGGGCACGCCACGGTCTTGCCCTAAGCGTTAGCCTGTGGTGTTTGGGCGCCGGACAGGTGGCCGAGTGGTTTAAGGCAGCGGTCTTGAAAACCGCCGTGGGGGTAACTCCACCGTGGGTTCGAATCCCACCCTGTCCGCCACTGTCGGCCTGCTATTCCACGACGGCGATCAAGCCGTTCATCACGACCGATCGATTCCCACCGTACTTACGGTTCGTTTCGCTATAGCACCAAAGTTAAATTTGAAGACGATCAATCATCGTCGTCATCGTCATCATCGTCGTCGCGGGGTTTGAACTTCGCATTCTTAACCCACGGCATCTGCCGCTGCAGAGCCTGACTATGCCTCTCTTCGTCCTTCCGGAAACCGGCTCTGGCTTCGCGGTCGGCTTTGCGATGAACCAGACGTACGCACATCGCAGCCGCGAAGCCCGCTTTGCGCCCATCGCTTTCCTTGACCTGCCCGGCCTGAACCAGCGGTCGCAGATATCCGCCGATTGCTTGGCGGAGCGTCTGCCCTCTTTCGGCAAGTCCCACGGACGCCTGATAAGTTTTAAGCGCGAGACCCGACAGTTCGACCGCACAGGTATCCGCATGGCCCCGATCGGCTAACGCCGACACGGGAAATATAAGAACGGCGAGAGTACACAAGATCCGCAGCACTGAACCCTCCCTCGATACAAAGCAGGGCCGAGAGTGTGCCCGCATTTCCGATTCTCCAACGAGCTTTTGGTAAATGTCCGCGGGTTGTCCTCAGTCTCGTTCGGAACGAGGCCGTTGCGACCGGGCACCCGTTAGCCGAACCATCCTGTTGGATAGAAGCTGGGCGCCAATCAAAGCGCCCATGGAGATCGTCACCGATATAATGATGAGCCGAAGTGCCGGGCCGTCACCCCCGGGGATTTGCGTGAACGTGTAGATGGCTGTCGGCAGCGTCTGCGTCTCCCCGGGGATATTCGAGACGAATGTGATCGTGGCCCCGAACTCGCCCATGGCCTTGGCAAAACACAGGACCATACCTGCCACGATCCCCGGCATGCTGAGCGGCAGTGTGATCTTGAAAAATACAGAGAGCGGGCTGGAGCCCAGCGTAGATGCGGCCAGTTCAAATCGGCGGTCAACAGCTTCGAGAGAGAGCCGAATTGCCGTTACCATCAATGGAAATCCCATGACGGCGGCCGCGAGTGCGGCGCCGGTCCACCGGAAGGAAAATACAATTCCGAAATTGTCGGCGAGAAACGCGCCGATGGGTCCACGCCGGCCGAATGTGACGAGCAAAAAATAGCCTGTAACAACAGGCGGCAGAATGAGTGGAAGATGGACGAAGCCGTTGAGAAAGGATTTCCCGGGGAAAGTGAACCGCGCCAAAACATAGGCGACGGCAACGGCGACCGGCAGGCTCGCGAACGTGCCCCAGAAAGCGACTTTGAGGCTGAGCAGCAGCGCCTGCCTCTCAGCCTCCTGCAACGTGAAAGCGTCCATTCAGTCCAGTACCGCAAAGCCCAGCTTTTCGAAAGCGGCGACGGCTTCCGGGGTCCTCAGGAATTTCAGATAGGATTCGGCGTCGGTATTTTCTGTCGCCGCGATGACTGCGGCCGGATAGACGATCGGCGGATGCGTGTCGGCCGGGAAAGTATCGACTATCGTGACGCCGGGGTCCGAGGCCGCGTCGGTCTTGTATACGATGCCGAACGGGGCTTCGGCGCGCGAGACGAGTAACAAGGCGGCGCGTACATTCTCGGCCTGGGCGATCTTGTTCTTCACGCCCTCCCATGCACCGAGATTCTCGACAGCGGCCTTTCCGTATTTACCGGCGGGAACGCTATCGGTATTGGCCATGGCGAGCCTGCCATCGCCAAGGACGGCCGCCAGATCGACGCCCTTCTCCAGCTTCACGGCGGTGGGGGCATCGTTCGGTGCAATCAGGACAATGCGATTGCCGAGAAGACTTGAGCGCGTCCCGTCCTTGAGGAGCTTCTTTCCCTCCAGATGGTCCATCCAGGCAAGATCTGCGGATATGAAGATATCAGCTGGCGCGCCCTGTTCGATCTGTTTTGCAAGCGCATTGCTGCCAGCATACGAGGCCACGACTGTCTTGCCTCCATTCGCGGCCATGTAGGCTTTGTTCACCTCGTCGAGTGCGTTCTTGAGGCTAGCCGCCGCAAATACGGTGAGTTTCGTATTCCGGGCAGCTGCGGGAGCGCTCGCCATAGAAAGCATGAGGAATGCAGCAACAAGATTGCGGATCATTCAAGACTCCCTCGCTCAACGTTATGTTTCATTGTGGCGCAAGCCAAAATATGGCCGCTGGAAGTCGCCGTCGGCGCTCCATACGCGTTGCCATGTTTGGAGTGTGCTTCGGCATGATCCTTAGTTTTCGTTTTCTGTTCGGAGCGGTTCGCAGGAATTAGCCTGCTGTTTGCCATCTTCCTGCTGATCGTGTCGGTACGGCAAACGCTGCTCGACATCTATCCGCGACCGGGCCACGAATATATCGGTTCGGCCGTGCTCGGCCTTCATGTGCCGGTCTGGTCGATCATTATCGCAGTCATGATCCTGGGCGCCTATGCCGTGAAGCTCGTCTTTCTCGACGGAGGCGAAGAACTCCGCGACGTGCACATCGACAGCTATCCCTTGATGTCGAAGACCGCCAAGGCGGCATGCCTCTTCGTTATCCTGCTTGGTCTGATCAATTTCGGATCGGTCGTGCTCCAGTGCTGCGTGGGCGAGTGCCACGCCTTCAGCTACCAGATCCTGAATTCGCTTTGGTGTTGTAGGCTCAGGCTGCGCTCGAGGCCTTCGGAGCGACGATCCGTCCGGGGTGCGTGTAGACCTCGAAGCTGTCGCCGCGTGCGAGGGCCGCAAGCGTGATGCCTGCCTCGTTAGCCATGCGCACAGCAAGAGCCGTCGGAGCCGATACGGCGACCAGCGCGCCGGCACCGAGCACTGCGGTCTTTTGCACCATCTCCACCGATACGCGGCTGGTGAGAATGATCGCGCCCTCGGCCCCATCCCTGCCTATGCGCGCCAGATGACCTACCAGCTTGTCGAGCGCATTATGGCGGCCGACATCCTCGCGCACAGCGACGAATCCTTCGGCAGGGGTCCAGAAGCCGGCCGCATGTATTGCCTTCGCCTCGGCGTTCATGAACTGCTTGCCGGGCAAATCCTCCATAGCCTTCCTGATGTCCTGCGGCCGCAGGACGATGCCCTTGCCCACTTTGGCGGTCGGCTTGACCGCCTCGGACAGGCTCTCGATACCACAAAGGCCGCAGCCGGTCGGGCCCGCGAGCAACCGGCGCCGGCGCGAATAGTTTTCGGCGAGTTCCGGCTTGAGCCACATCCGGAGCTCGACCCCTTCGTCTTCTTCGATCACTTCAAGCGAAACAATATCATCGGGGGTGGATATCAGCCCCTCGGTCACGCTGAAGCCGACCGCGAAGTCCTCGAAATCAGCCGCAGTCGCCATCATGACGGCCTGGGTTGAGCCGCCATAGGTAATGGCAATCGGCGTTTCGCCAGGAACGACGCGCTCGGCGGCGGCGGCATTATCGCCATTCCAGACGGTGCGGGTAACGCGTTCGACCGGCTCAGGCATGGCCGGCCTCTTTTTTACCCGCAGCAAGGCGGTCGGCGGCGTCTGCCAACGCGTCCGACAGCATACGTAGCGCCTGTTCGCTAAAGGCCACCTGCACAGCAGCGGCCGGTTGGCCGGGCTTTTGCGGCGCCCCGACCTCAAGCCTCAACCCGCTGCGCTCGTGCGCGAACATTGCTGTCGCGAAACCGAGAAAGGGCCACAGCTTCAGGTGGCCCTGCTCGTTCTTGTCCCAATCGTCAAAATCAGCCATCACCGACGCTATATAGCGTCAACCCGCGTCGCTCGCCATCTGGCCCTGTTCTTCCGGATTGGGGCATCATTTGGGCTGGGCCCGGAGCTGTGCCAGGCGGTGGAAAGCTTCTATAACCGCCGGCCTCAGGCCTTCAGGTTCTTCTTGATCTCGACGCGGCGGGCGAACCGTGCCGCCGCTGAAGTCATTGGCCAGCGAGCCCAGGGTGCAGCCGAAGGCGATCTCGACAAGACCGCCGTATTTTAGTTTGCCCACGATCGGTACAGGCATGGTGCGCGACATCGTCGGAGCCGCAGGCCAGCGCTGTGACGTCAATCGGCACATAGATCCTGAGCCTCCGCCAGGAAGAGCGTGGCAGCAAAAATACAGGGCTTCACGCTCTCTCGGGCGGTGTCGCTAGGTGCCTGGCCTCGTTGACAAAAGCTGCAATCAGCGGTGTCAGGGGATCGCGTTCGACGACGACGATTCCGACGCCCTGAGTAACCTCCGGTTCGACCAGGGGCAGAGCTTTTACTTTCGAGAGATCGAACAGTTCGGCGAACTGACGGGGCACGATTGAGGACCACCCCCCTGCCTGAACATGGGCGACCAGTGCCGTCGCCGAATCCGATTCCAGGGCCGGTGCGCCGGTATTGTCCGCCTGAGTAAGCAGGCGGTCGATGATCCTGCGGTTCTGCATGTCTGGCGACATCAGACAGAGGGGGCTCTGCGCCGCCTCCCGCCATGTCACGCTGTCGGCATTCTCGAGCGATCCGCCTTTTGCTGTCAGAAACAGGTAGTCTTCCTGATAAAGTGGAAAGCTCTTCACCCGGCCGAGCGGTTCGTTGTCGATGTAGGTGATGCCAACATCGACATCGAGATTTTCGATTTGCGTGAGGATCGAGATCGAGGTCCGGGAGACGATGTTGAAGCTGACATTCGGATGGCGGGCGCGGAAAGGTGTCGTCAGCGCCGCCACCATCGGCAAGGCCGTGGGAATGGCGGCGATGCGCAGATGTCCGGACAGGCCCTTCTTGAGCGCATTAACCTCTTCGCGAAGCGCGCGGCTATCGCCCACGATGCGCCGGGCCCAATCGAGGACCCGCTCGCCTTCCGCCGTAAAGCCCTGAAACCGCGAACCGCGATCGACCAAGCGGACACCCAGCATATCTTCAAGCTGCTTCAGGCCCGCCGATAGGGTCGGCTGGGTTACGCCGCAAACCTCCGCGGCACGGCCGAAATGGCGTTCGCGGGACAGCGCCAGCAGGAATTCAAGCTTGTCGATCACTGAGGGGGTCCTGAATTTTCCGCATCAGGACGGGAAAGTTGGCAGCATTTCAAGCTGACGATACCCGCCGGCAGGGAATCTTAAGCAAGCTCGTATATGTCCCTTCAAACCGAACTGGGCCCGGGACCATGGCCGCAACATCCGCATTTCTGCCGTCGGACTGGCGTGTTGAACGCTCTCCCCAGCCGCTCGAAGCGGACTGGCGCGCTCTGGAAATGGCGGGCATCGGCACTCCGTTTCAATCCTACGCCTGGATGAGTCTTTACCATCAGGTCCGCGGGCGGGACGCGGCGTTCGTGGCCGGCCGTACGGCAGGCGAACTGACAGCTGTTTTCCCGCTTGTTCTGCGCGGCGGCGTGCTGACCTGGTTCGGCGAGGAACTCAATAATTACAACGCGCCCCTCATATCGGCGGGCGTCTTCTCCAACCTGACGGCCGATGACGTCGGCGCGATGTGGGCGGCCGTCCGCGCTGCTTTGGGAAAACCGTCCGCGAGCATTCTTCGGCGCCAGCCCGAGCAGCTTCAGGGGCAGCCGAATCCATTTGCTGCCTGGTCGTCCGTTATCGAGCCGACATCGGCCTACGCGCTGACACTGGGCAAGGACTGGGCGAGTTTTTACGAACGCCTCTCCTCCGCATCGACGCGCAAGACGCTCCGGAAAAAGGAGCGCGCGCTGGCCAAGGATGGCGCACTCACCTTCAGCCGCGTGTCGGGTTATGACGCGATCAGTGAAAGCGCCCAGTTGCTGCTGAAGTGGAAGCATGAGCAGGTTACGGCAACGGGCGGCCGCAATCAGTTCGCGGATCCAGCCCACCGCGAGATTCTCGCGCGCTATGCCGCTGAGTATCCGGGCCAAGCGCGTATTTACGCCTTGAACCAGGGCGGGGCTCCCATCGCCCTTGCCTATCTGATCGAAAACGGCTCCCGGCCGATCCTCTATCAGATGGCCTATGCGCCGGGTCCATCAGCCCGCCAATCGCCCGGCCGACTGCTGCTCAACCGAGTGCTTGAGGATGTCGTTTCAGGGGGTTGCGAGGTTCTAGATCTCGCCGTCGGAGACGACCCGTACAAGCAGGAGCTTTGCGATGTGACCATGCGGCTGACCACCAGTTTGTCGGCAACCACCTCGACGGGAAAGCTTCAGGTTGCAAAGGAGCGCCTGACCCTCGCGGCCAAAGGCGCCATCAAGGGCAGCCCGGTGTTGCTGAACGCCGCCAAGACCGTTCACGCGAATATCCCCAGAATTGGGCGTTGAACTGTTCTTGGGTCAAACGGCCGGGTGGGTTAGACTTCCAAACAGATTGCGAGCCGCTTCCGGAACGCTTAGATCCGCCTAGAAATGCAGCAGATTGTGATCCCGACCCGCACCCATGCGCCTCTGATCGACCCGTTCCAGAGGGCGATTACCTATCTGCGCGTCTCAGTGACGGACCGGTGCGATCTCCGCTGCGTCTACTGCATGTCGGAAGACATGACGTTCCTGCCAAGGAAAAGCCTTCTGTCTTTGGAGGAGCTGGACCGTCTGTGCTCGGCCTTTATCGCCCGGGGCGTCAAGAAACTGCGGCTGACGGGCGGCGAGCCGCTGGTGCGGCGCGATCTCACGACCTTGATCCGTTCGCTCTCGCGCCATCTGGATAGCGGCCACCTCGAAGAACTGACGCTCACGACCAACGGCACGCAGCTTGCGCGGTTCGCGCCGGAACTGGCCGCTGCGGGCGTGCGCCGAATAAACGTATCGATCGATACGCTGGACCCGGATTTGTTCCGCAAGATCACGCGGCGCGGGGATCTCAGGCAGGTTCTGGACGGCATCGAAACTGCGCAGGCCGCCGGCCTCAAGATCAAGATAAACACCGTTGCCCTGAAGGACACCAACGAAAGCGAACTGGAATCGATGGTGGAATGGGCGCATGGCCATGGTATGGACATGACGCTTATCGAAACGATGCCGCTCGGCGATATCGATGAGGACCGCACCGACCAGTATCTGCCGCTTTCGCTGGTGCGGGCCCGTCTGGAGCGCCATTTCACGCTTTCCGATCTCGCAGATCGCACAGGCGGCCCGGCCCGCTATGTACGGGTTGCGGAAACCGGCGGGCGTCTGGGTTTCATTACGCCCCTCACCCATAACTTCTGCGAAAGCTGCAACCGCGTGCGCGTGACATGCACGGGCACGCTTTTCATGTGCCTCGGGCAGGAAGACGCGGCCGATCTTCGTGCACCGCTCCGCGCCTCCAGCGACGATGACGCGCTGCATGCCGCCATCGATGCCGCGATTTCGCGCAAGCCGAAGGGACATGACTTCGTGATCGACCGGCGCGAGCAGCGCCCTGCCCTTTCGCGGCACATGTCGGTGACAGGCGGCTAACATAAGTTAGCCCCTAACAAATTCCCTCATTACGGGCGGAACTCACGCACCGAACCCGCGTTCTCCCGGCACTCACACAACGCGGGAGAGCGCCAATGGCCGCCGTCAAAACGATGGACGATCTGTTCCTCCATCTTCTCAAGGATATGTACCACGCCGAAAAGCAGGTGCTGAAAGCCCTGCCGAGGATGGCGAAGAACACCGAGTCTCCCGAGCTGAAGAAAGCATTCGAGACTCATCTCAAGGAAACCGAAGGCCAGGTCCAGCGCCTCGAGAAGGTGTTCGATCTCATGGGCAAGAAGGCCCAGGGAAAACCCTGCGCGGCAATGGAAGGCCTTGTCGAGGAAGGCAAGGAAGCCATCGACGAGATCGAGGATGCCGAAGTTCTCGACGCCGCCCTCCTCGCCGGCGCTCAAGCGGTCGAACACTACGAGATTTCCCGTTACGGGACCCTCATCGCCTGGGCCAAGCAGATCGGTCTTAACGACGCCGTGAAGCTGCTTGACCAGAACCTCCAGGAAGAGAAGAACGCCGATAAGCTTTTGAACGACCTCGCCCTTGGCGCTGTAAACCGCCAGGCCGCCTGAAAGCCGTCACGCTGGGCCCGGCCCGGCGCGTATGACGAAGAAAAGGGTCCGCGCGAGCGGGCCCTTTTGCCTATGGGGCCGACGGTTTTGCAGCCGCCGCATCCATGCTATAGGCACGCCGTTCGCGGCCCCGAGGGCCGCGTTGCTTTTTCGGACGATATTCTGATGGACGACAGGCCCGCACCGCGCGTGGGACTTGTGAGCCTTGGCTGTCCCAAGGCCCTGGTCGACAGCGAGCGTATCATCACCCAGCTCCGCGCCGAAGGCTACGAGCTGTCGAAGGATTATGCCGGCGCCGACGTCGTGATCGTCAACACATGCGGGTTTCTGGATTCGGCCAAGGCCGAAAGCCTCGATGCCATCGGCGAAGCCCTGGCCGAGAATGGCAAGGTCGTGGTCACCGGCTGCATGGGTGCGCAGCCCGAACTGATCCGCGACAAGTTTCCGGATGTGCTCGCCATCACCGGTCCACAAAAGTACGAGAGCGTCGTCGAGGCGATTCACAAGGCGGTCCCGCCGAAGCACGATCCGTTTTTCGATCTCGTTCCGCCGCAGGGCCTGAAGCTCACGCCGCGTCATTACGCTTACCTGAAGATTTCGGAAGGCTGCAACAACCGCTGCTCATTCTGCATCATCCCGCAATTGCGCGGCGATCTCGTCTCGCGTCCCGCCGGCGATGTGCTGCGCGAGGCGGAGAAGCTCGTGAAGGCCGGCGTCAAGGAACTGCTCGTCATCTCCCAGGACACCAGCGCTTATGGCGTCGATGTGAAATATGCGGAGAGCAAATGGAGAGACCGCGAGGTGCGGACGAAGTTCTTCGACCTGTCGCGGGAGCTGGGTTCGCTCGGCGTATGGACGCGGATGCACTATGTCTATCCCTATCCGCATGTCGACGACGTCATTCCGCTGATGGCGGACGGCAAGATACTTCCCTATCTCGACATTCCGCTGCAACACGCCAGCCCGAATGTGCTGAAGGCGATGAAACGCCCGGCCCATCAGGAAAAGACCCTGGCACGCCTTCAGCGCTGGCGGGAAATCTGCCCGGACATCACGCTGAGGTCGACATTCATCGTCGGGTTCCCCGGAGAGACCGACGAGGATTTCGAGTTGCTGCTCGATTGGCTGGACGAGGCGCAGCTCGACCGTGTCGGGTGTTTCACCTACGAGCCGGTATCGGGCGCTCCGGCGAACGACATCGCCCTCCCCGTCCCGGACGAGGTGAAACGCGAGCGCCAGGCGCGCTTCATGGAGAGACAGGCGGTAATTTCCGAACGGAAGCTCGCCGCCAAGATCGGTCGCACGATCGATGTCATCATCGACGATACCGACGAAGACGGCGGCGCCGAAGGCCGCAGCATGGCCGACGCGCCAGAGATTGACGGCGTGGTGCATCTTCGTGCGGACAGGCCGCTGCGGACCGGCGACATCGTGCGCGTCGACATCGAGGACGCCGACGAGCACGATCTGTACGGCACGGTCAGGGAATAAGTATCGTCGAGCCGACGGTTTCGCGTGCTTCCAGATCGCGGTGCGCCTGGGCGGCGTCCTTTAGCGAGTAACGCGCACCGATCTCGATCTTCACGGTGCCTTTCTTCACGACATCGAAAAGATCATTCGCGGTTTCATCCAGCGTTTTGCGCGTCGCCGTGTAGGCGAACAAGGTTGGCCGGGTCAGATAAAGCGAGCCCTTCTGGGCGAGCAGAATCGGCTCGAAATCCTTCACAGGCCCGGACGACTGCCCGAACAGCACAAGAAGCCCGAGGGGCTTTAGGCAATCGAGCGAGCCGCGCCATGTCGTTGCGCCGACCGAGTCGTATACGACATCGCATTTGCTGCCTCCGGTGATCTCCGCGACACGGGCAACGAAATCCTCCGAGCGATAGAGAATCGTGTGGTGCGCCCCGTTGCGCTTCGCGCGTTCGGCCTTCTCTTCGCTGCCGACCGTGCCGATGACGGTCGCGCCGAGATGATTGGCCCATTGCGTTGCGATCGACCCCACCCCGCCCGACGCGGCGTGGAACAGGATCGTATGTCCCGGACCGACATTTGACGTCTTGCGCAGCAAAAAACGCGCCGTCATGCCTTTCAGCATCATCGCCGCGGCTGTCTCGTCCGAAATCCCGTCCGGAATTTTGACGAGGGCGGATTCCGGGGCATTGAACTCCGTGGCGTAAGATCCGGACAGATTGGCAGAGGCAACGCGATCGCCCGGTGCTAGGAGCGTGACGCCCGGCCCTGCGGCTTCGACGACACCCGCCCCTTCCTTGCCAAGGATGAACGGCAGCGGTTGCGGATAAAGACCAGTCCGGTGGTAGACGTCGATGAAATTGACTCCGATGGCCGTCGTGCGCACCCGGACCTCGCCCGGACCCGGCGGCGGCAGCGCGACATCCTCGAATTCAAGAACTTCCGGGCCACCTTTTGCGTGTACGCGAATTGCCTTGGTCATCCCTCACTCCGTCCGGGGCCGCAATATTCCGATCAGCAGGAAATAGAGACCGGTAGCCGCGAGCGCGAGCTTTACCGCCAATGGCGGGTCCAACTGCCGCCAGATCGACACCGCGCTGAGAACCGCGACCGCAGCCATCATCGCGAGATTGAGCAGACGCAGACGCGCAACGCGCATCGGATGCACGAAGGCAATCGGCGCAAAGGTCAGCGCGCAGAACACGACGACGATTGCGGCCAGCATCCACGGATCAGGCCGGAACACGAAGGCCAGGAACGCAAACATGTTCCAGACCGCCGGGAAGCCGCGGAAATACCAGTCATCGGTCTTCATCCGGACATCCGCGAAGTACAGCGCGGCCGAAATCAGGATCAGCCCGGTCGCGGCAAGCGAAACCTCATCGGGCATGAGCCCGGCCCGGTACATCGCGAGGGCGGGCACCAGAACATAGGTCACGTAATCCACGACCAGATCCAGTATTTCGCCGGAGAACTCCGGTGAGGTCCTCTTGACGTCAGCCCTGCGCGCGAACGTGCCGTCGATACCGTCCACGACCAGCGCCGCCGTCAGCCATGCGAACATTGCCGCGTAGCGGCCGTCCAGCGCGGCCAGAAGCGCCAGAAAGCCGAGGAGAGCCCCGGAAGCAGTGAAGGCATGGACCATAAAGCCCCGGAACCGATCCATCCCGGTTACCTGGCCCTTCCCGTGACCTGTCTTCTTTGCCATGTGACAAACCTAGCATTGTTGCCATGAGCCGGGCCCTTTATGCCTGCGCCTCAGGAAAGCCGGTATGGGTCAGACCTTCGAAACACAAGTAGCCGTTGTCGGCGGGGGACCCGCCGGGCTGGTCGCCGGCTGCCTTCTCGCCGTTTCCGGGGTCCCCACCGTGTTGGCCGCCCCTCCGCCGCCCGCGGATACGCGGACCACAGCGCTCATGGCGAGCTCGCTCGCCATCCTGGGCCGCCTGGGTGTCTGGCCGGCGCTGGCAGCCAAATCCGGCGCGCTCAAGAAGCTTCGCATCGCCGACGACTCGCGGAGCCTGATTCGGGCCCCGGAGGCGCTCTTCGACGCTTCTGAGCTCGGCCTGACGGCCTTCGGCCACAACATCGAGAATATCCATCTTCTCGCCGCCCTGCGGGCAAAGGCCGAGAGGACTCCAAACCTGCAGATCGTTCCCTCTCCCGCCGTGTCCGTGGTGCCAGGCCCAGACAATGTCCGGATATCCCTCACCAGCGGCGACAGTATTCGTGCGCGGCTTGTGGTCGGCGCCGACGGAGCAAACTCCATCTGCCGCCAGGCGGCCGATATAGCCGCGAAAACCCGCGACTATCCCCAGGCCGCCCTGACGCTGAATTTCTCACACAGCCGCCCGCATCATTCAGTTTCGACGGAGTTCCACCGGCGCGGCGGACCGCTTGTTGTCGTGCCGCTACCGGACAATCGGTCCAGCGTCGTTCTTGTCAATACGCCCGGCGAGGTTGAGCGGCTCGCGGGTCTCACCGACGCCGCACTTGGAGTCGAGATCGAAAGCATGACCCATGGCCTGCTCGGCACCATCACGCCGGACAGAGCGCGCGGCCAGCGCAGGCTGGGCACGCTGACGGTCGACAGCTTCGGCAGGAACCGCGTGGCGCTTGTCGGCGAGGCCGGTCACGTTCTTCCGCCCATCGGTGCCCAAGGGTTGAACCTCGGCATTCGCGACGCTGCCGAAATCGCCGCTCTCGCGGCAGATGCACTGTCCCGCGGCAAGGACCCGGGCGCCGCCGAACTGCTGGACGGCTACGATCGCGCACGGCGCGCCGATGCCGCTCCACGGCAGATTGCGATCGACCTGTTGAATCGCTCACTGATCGCCGACTTCCTGCCGTTCGACGCCGGGCGGGCGCTGGGCATCTGGGCGCTAACCGCGTTACCGCCGCTGCGCCGCGAAATCATGCGGCGCGGCCTGGCGCTCGCCGGCTGATTGTCCAGGCACCGCACGCATGTCGCGCTCAACGAAATTTAGCTACGCGCTGCAATATGCGGGTTTGCGTGCATTCATAGTGCTCCTGCGTTCTCTCGGAATTGACCGCGCTTCGGCGGTGAACGGCGCGTTGTGGGAAACATTCGCGCCTTACACGAAACGGCACAAGGCTGCCTTGCGGCACCTCAAGATCGCCTTCCCGGAAAAGACGGACGAAGAACGCGAGGCAATCGCCCGGCAAGTCTGGAACAATCTTGGGCGCACCGCAGCCGAAGCGTTGATGATCGAAACCTTCGAGCACGAGCCAGAGCGCGTGCGACTCGTGAGCACCGATGTGCTCGAACGCATAAAGAAAACGTATGGGGGGAAAGCTGTTGTCGCCCCCATGCATTCCGGAAATTGGGAAGTGCTCGCGCCAGCCTGCGTGGGATATGAGCTGTACGCGGCGCTAATCTATCAGCGCGTCAAGAACCCCTATGCCGAACGGTTCCTGCGAGACACACGTGAGAAATATTGCCCGGGCGGTATGTACCCGAAAAAGGATGGTGCAGTGCGCCGCCTGATTTCCTGGCTTCGGGCGGGCAACCTCGTCGTCATCCTGGCCGATCAGCGGGCACGGGGCGCCCTGCCGCTCTTCTTCGGCCACCCGGCACCCTCAACCCCTCTTCCGGCCTATATGGCCCACAGTTTCGATGCGCCGCTGATCGCGGCGCGTATCGTACGTACCTCCGGCGCGCACTTCGAACTGGAGCTCAAGGAAGTGGCCGTCCCGCGCGACGGCGACCGTGATGCCGCCATGGCGGCGGGTACGCAGGCCCTTCAGTCGGTGTTCGAGGGCTGGATAAGGGAACATCCCGGCCAGTGGATGTGGGCGCACCGGCGCTGGTCGCTGGCCGGTCCCCCGAAAGACCGCAGCGGCGAGGCCAAATAAAAAGCGCGCGGCCAGAAAGCCGCGCGCTTCAACAATGCGGTATCCGGAACGCTTACTGCGTCTTTGCCGCCGGGGCCGCAGCAGCGGCGCCCTCCTGCAGCTTCTTGCGCTGCTCCTCGGCGCGCTTGGCCAGCTCGCTCTGCAGTTTGTTCTGGCTTTCCTCGAACTGCTTGCGCTTCTCTTCGGCGACCTTCGGATCCATCGCCTTGCCGTCATAGGCGGCGCTGAAGCCGGCCAGAGACACGCGCGCGCCAAGCCATTCGCCCTTCTGGTTGGCGAAGAATATCTGCAGATTGTTGCCCTTGCGGATGTTCGCCAGCATGTCGTCGCCGACCTGCACTTCGGTGATGCATGCGTTCGGGAAACAGATCCGGTAACGGCCCGGGATCGGTGTCTTGTTGTCGTCGATCACGAGGTTGATACCCGGCTGGATCAGGAAACCCGGCGGGATCATCGCTTCGATGATGCGCTTCTTTTCCTTCTCACGAGTCACGTCGAGGATACGGATCTGGCCCCGGACATTGCCCTGGCCGTCGAGAATGTAGCTCGCAACCGAGCAGAGCTCGGTCTTGCTGCCCTCGTCCTTGCCGCAAACCTTGATCCATTCGGGTGCCGGGCCGGCGGGCGCGGCCGGGGCCGTGGCCTGTTTGGCCGGAGCCGGAGCAGCAGCCGGAGTCTGAGCAAGCGCGGGAGACGCCACGAGGCCAAGAGCAACCCCGGCAAGCGCAAAGCGCGTCATCGTCGTGCGGACGGTGTCTTTTGTCATCTGCTCTTTCCCAATTCGGAGGACGATCTGGCGGGACGCCTTAGCCCTGGCCCGCAATTCGTTGGTTGGCTGTGTCGGGGCCAAATACGGCATCACCATGACGGAATACAAGCCGTTCCGCGCTTTGTTCGGGGACCGTTGCGCATCTTCCTCACTCCCCGGGTGGCAGGGCCGCCCTGTGGTAGGCTCCGATAGACGAATCAACATCTTTCGCACGGCCTTTTAGTGAAATGATCTCAGCCCGAGGCGTAGCTTTCCTGCTCGGTCTGGCCCTTGCCGCCGGAACGGCCCTGGATGTGCCGGCTCAACCGGTGCCGCACCGGCACGGGCTGGCTATGCACGGCACCCCCGCCCTCCCCGCCGGTTTTTCCCATTTGCCCTATGCAAACCGGTCGGCGCCACGGGGCGGCCGCATCGTGAACTGCGTGCTGGGCGGTTTTGACAGCGTCAACCCGTTCGTGGTCCGCGGTGTTTTTCCTCCCAACGTCATCACCAACAATGTCGTGGAGCCGCTGATGGCGCGATCCTACGACGAACCTTTTACGCTGTATGGACTTCTAGCCGAAAGCGTTGCCACCCCGGAAGACCGGTCATGGGTCGAATTCAGGTTAAATCCGGCCGCCCGTTTTTCCGACGGCAAGCCTGTCACGGCGGACGACGTGCTGTTCTCGTGGGAACTGCTCCGGGACCGCGGACGGCCGAACCATCGCACCTATTACAGCAAGGTACGCAAGGCATCGGCAATTGATGGCCGCACGGTCAGGTTCGAATTCTCGAGCGCGGAAGACCGGGAATTGCCCCTCATCATGGGATTGATGCCCATACTTCCCAAGCACGCCGTTAATCCCGAGACATTCGAAGCCGGGGGGCTTGCGCCGCTGATCGGCTCTGGCCCCTACGTCGTCTCCGAAGTCAAGGCAGGACGCACGCTCACGCTCACGCGCAACCCGGACTACTGGGGCAATGCCCTCCACGTCACGCAGGGCTGGGGCAATTTCGGCGAGATGCGGTACGATTTTTACCGCGACGCGAATACGATGTTCGATGCGTTCCGCAAGGAGCTCTGCGACACGCGCAACGAAACCGATCCGGCGCGCTGGGCCTCCGCTTATGAAGGACCGGCGCTGCGCGACGGCAAGATCGTCAAAGACGAGTTTTCGAGCGGCGCGCCAAGACCAATCAATGCTTTTGTCTTCAACACGCGGCGCGAGCTTTTCAAGGATGTGCGCGTGCGCGAGGCTCTCGGTCTCTTGTTCGATTTCGAATGGGCAAATGCCAACCTGTTTCATGGCGCCTATGCGCGGACGGGCAGCTATTTCGAAGGTTCGGAACTTTCCGCGCGCGGACGGCCGGCAAGCGATGCCGAGCGCGCTCTTCTCGCGCCGTTTTCGGGAAGCGTGCGCAACGATGTGATGGAGGGCCGGTGGCAACCGCCGCAGAGCGACGGCTCTGGCCGCGACAGGACCCAGCTTCGCGCCGCACTCGATCTTTTCCTGAAAGCCGGCTGGCAGTTGAAGGACGGCGTTCTGAAGAATGACCGTGGAGATTCGTTTCGTTTCGAAATTCTGGTGCGCACCAAGGATCAGGAACGCATCGCCATCGCCTGGGCACGCGATCTCGCGCGCGCCGGCGTAAAGGCCGATATCCGCCTTGTGGATACCGTGCAGTTCGAAGCGCGGCTTCTATCCTACGAATTCGATGTCACGCAGTATCTCTGGGACAATTCGCTTTCTCCCGGCAATGAGCAGAGCTTCTACTGGGGATCGGCGGCGGCGGCTTCGCCTGGCACGCGGAACTACATGGGCGCGGCCGATCCGGCCATCGATGCCATGATCGCGGCGATCGTTCGCGCGCATACGCGCGAAGATCTGGTAGCAGCGACGCGTGCGCTCGATCGCACCCTGCTCTCCGGTTTCTATGTCGTGCCGCTCTACCATCTGCCGAAACGGTGGATAGCGCGCTGGAGCCATGTCGGGCGGCCGCAAAACACGGCACTGTATGGGCCAATTCCCGAAACGTGGTGGCGGGAGTTGGGGCAATGAAACGGCGGGGGGCCGTGCGGTGATTTTGACGAGAGCGTTCAACGCTCCCGAGAGCAATGGTCTCGGCGAGGACGTCACCATCGACGCCCTGCTGCGCCGTCACGCCGCCATGAATCCCAATGGCCGCGCGGTGATAGACCCCGCCGACCGCCCAGTCTTCACCGACGGCGCGCCCCGGCGCATGACTTGGGAACAGCTCGACCGGGAAGTCGAACGGGTCTCGACCGGGCTGCGCGCTCTCGCACTCGGCCGCGATGCGCTGGTCGCCATCCAGATGCCGAACATCGTCGAAGGCATTGT